>Ga0172381_10005140_pt1 | contig 13350 bp, 15 predicted proteins | sample Leawel6488metaG_FD_119754 | JGI IMG/M metagenome (GOLD analysis project Ga0172381, IMG submission 119754) | Leachate microbial communities from a municipal landfill in Southern Ontario, Canada - Leachate well 64-88 metaG | ecosystem: Engineered > Solid waste > Landfill > Unclassified | place... | reverse complement strand
GGCGTTTATGTATTTCGCGACACTTACAGAGGTGCCTATCGTGCAAGGACTTATTGGGGCCGGCATGGGCAAAGGCCCTGCCCTGGCGCTTCTTTTATCAGGGCCCGCGTTGAGTCTGCCGAGTATGCTGGTTATCAGGGGCGTTATAGGCACAAAGAAAACCGTTGTTTATGTCAGCCTTGTTGTGATTGTTGCTACGATAAGCGGTATGATTTTTGGAGCGATAGTTAATTAGGAGAGGATAAAAAATGAAAATCGAGATTTTAGGCGTCGGCTGTCCTAAGTGCAAACAGTTTACCGTTAACGTTGAAGAGGCGGTTAAAGAGTTGAGCCTTCAGGCTGAAATCGGCAAGGTAACGGATATTGATAAGATCACGGACTATGGCGTGATGATAACACCCGGTCTCGCGGTTGACGGGACGGTGGTTTCAGCGGGCAAGTTATTGAGCAAAGACGAGATCAAAAAAATTCTATCAGAATAAGACAATTCTTTAATGGGCAATTGCGTGTGTCAGGAGTCCTGTGTTTTAATATCTTCGCGCTCCTGCGGTTCGGATGTGGGTGAATTCTCCTGTTGCGTGACCCGCAAGATGGCACAATGCGGACAGGCGGGAATGTTTTGCCGTGCCGGATCGGAGCGCATACGCCGGGCATAATCGAACTGACAAAGGACGCGAACAAGATAATTGCTGTCAACGGTTGTCAGGTTTTGTGTTCAAAGAAGATCCTCCGGTTTAGTAGGATCGCAAAAATTGAATACTATACTCGCAGGATTACCGGAGCAATTTTTATTTTCCCCGGGGCGTATTACGCAGGTGTTTGGTTATGCGCCATTCTGGGGTAAATCTATGCCGCGCCTTTATCTTCTTAGATAATTTTTATTCACTTTCCACGCTCAATAAAGTCTTGACCTCTCGGCTCGGGAGGAAGTATAATTTATACAAATGATGAGGTGCATTATAAAATCGGCGCCAGGCTTAATAATATCCGCCGATTTCAGAAAGAATGATCATGGCAAAAAAGATAATTGAACTATTGCTTGTGCTGGTGCTATCGGCGGCCTTTGTCTATGTCGGTATTGTAAAATTGGCGTCATTTTATCATAATAAAGGTGTCAATGCCTATAAGGCCGGGGAATATAAAGATGCGTCCGATTTTTTCAAGAGATCACTGCGGATCATCTCAAACAGGGATACATACGATTATCTCGCATATGTATATGAAAAACTGGATAATCCGGGTGACGCGGCCAAGATATACCGCCGGTTGATATCGGCTGACCCGTCACGCGCGGATGCCTATATAGCTTTATCCAATACCCTGATGTTGGGGCGTAGGTTTGCCGAGGCCCTGGATATAGCCAGACAGGCCCGCGCCCGCATCCCGGACGATCAGGATATAGAAAACCTTTATGACAGGGCGCGGCTGAATTGCACCAATGAGCATATCAATCAAGGTATCATAGCCCGCGCGGCAGGCGAAAAAAAGGATGCCTACAACCTGCTAAATAAGGCTCTGGAGCTTGACCCCGAGTCTGTTTACGCGCATTATATTCTCGGTTATTTTTATTATATTGATAATTATTTAAAGCGCGCTGAAGACAAGATGAACGATGTTATGCGACTTGAACCGGGATACTGGCAGGCGTATAAACTCCTTGGCGACATATATTATAAAGACGGCAAATATGACATGGCAGTGAAGGCCTATAGAAGGATATTGAGTTCTAATTATGATGATTATGTCGCTTATAATGATATCGCTATATCTTTGATGCAGATAGAGCGGTATGACCAGGCCATCATATACCTGAAAGAGGCATCGAGGCTAAATCCTGAAAATCTTGATATAATGTATAACCTGGCAAGCACATACAGGGATGTGGGGATGTATGAACAGGCTGTCATGGAATATGATAGATTATCAAAGCGAGATGACGCTTATCCCAATATGTATAATAACCTTGCCGAGATATATAATACACGCGGCGAGAAAGGCCTGGCGATAGACGCTTATTACAAGGAAATTGAAAATTCTGTCCACAGGCTTTCGAACGACCCTGATCCTGTGGTTGAGCAGAATATCCTGGCCAAGGCCTATAATGGCGTAGGAGAATGTGAAAAGGCCCGCGGCATAATAATGAATGTAATCCAGTCCTCGCCTTCTTACAGGGACGCGTATATCACGCTTGCCGCTATAGAGGAAAGAGAGGGTAACTTTGAAGCCGCTATTCAGGCCCTTTATACCGCGAAGTCATTTTCAACGTATTCAGGTTTTATAGATAAATATATCTCCGACTTGAAGAAGAGGTCCCACTTCGTTATGGAGGCGGAAAAGGCCCAGGTTAAACCGTTTACCCCGACGCACCTTATAGTATTTAAAAGCGGTAAATTCATTGAAGGGGTTTTGCGGGGCCAGACAGACGATGAGATAAATATGTATGTGCAGGCAGGCGATACGCAGTTTAAGGTGGTTGTCAAGAAGAGCGATATTGAGCGTATTATAGACCATGGCGCAAAAGGCCCAGGAAGATAAGACCCCTCTTTCTCTCTTTCGCGGTAAATCCTATGGAAAGGCTTGTATGAAGAATATCAGACGCCAAAAAGGCCATAAAGCTGGGACAAGGGACTGGATTGATAACTGGTCTAATGAATACGATCAAACGCTCGGCAGTATCGGTTTTCACCGTGAATTATTAGATCTCGTGGTAAGGCATGCCGGCGCAAGGCGCGGCGATCGGGTTCTTGATATAGGCTGTGGTACAGGGCTTTTGAGCCTGCGTTTTGTAAAAAAGGGATGCCGCGTTTACGGTATAGATAATTCCGATAAAATGCTCGATATCTTTCGTGACAAGCTCAAGCGCCTCGGCATCGAGCGTGATGTCGAGTGCAGGCATATGGACGCCGCTGCGGCGCGCTTGCCACGCGCGGGTTTTGATATCGTGGTATCGTCCGTTACCCTGCATCATCTAAAGAATAAGTCCGGCCTGATAAAGAAGGTTTATAATGCCTTAAGGCCGGGCGGGAGTTTTATCATAGGTGAGATTGACATGGACACTACAGGCAGGCACACTGATGTCCGTAGGTTGAGGCGTATACTTAATATATTAGAGCGGGAGTGGATACCTGCCTTAAAAGATGCCGGTGTCGAGGCCTTTGTCAAGATGTATGATAACGGTAAGAAGCATATATTAAATCAGGGCGAGTATTGTCTCAGTATCAGGCAATGGGCAGGGTTATGCCGCGCGGCGGGGTTTGGGGCCGTTAAGGTCAAACTATCGCCGCGTTGTGGCGTATTCGGTATTGTGATAGCGAAAAAACAACTTGATTAAAGCGTGTGCAGTTATGCCTGTCTCTACCCTGATATTGATAGAATGCCGCCCGTATTTTATACAAGAAATAATAATCGAATGTCTAAGATATTGATAACAGTTGTCATGCTTGTCTGCAGTAATGTGTTTATGACCTTTGCCTGGTACGGGCATCTTAAAAACCTCCAGTCCAGGCCATGGATTGCGGCCGCTATGATAAGCTGGGGGATAGCGCTATTTGAATATCTGATACAGGTGCCCGCCAACCGCATCGGGTATCAGGCGATGAACCTGGGCCAATTAAAGATATTACAGGAGGCTGTTACTTTGTCCGTATTCATCCCGTTCTCCATATTGTATATGAAACAGGGCATAAGGCAGGAATATGTCTGGGCGTCAATATTCATACTGGCTGCCATATTCTGCATGTTTAAAGGCGCTCTGGCCAAATAGCCTTCAGGCAGGCCTGGGCTTGTATCTGAAATGAGAGATCGCGCGCATGTTTAAACTGATTGTAATAGGGCTCGGAGGGGCTATTGGGGCGGTATCACGTTATGCCGCGGCGGGGCTTGCGTATAGGTTTTCAAACGGGGTATTTCCTATAGGCACTTTCATCGTCAATATCACAGGTTCATTGCTGATTGGTTTCCTCTGGGGCATTGTTGAGCGTTTTACCGTAACGCCAAACACCAGGTTCTTTGTCTTTATCGGTGTGTTGGGCGGATATACTACTTTTTCCACATTCAGCCTTGAGACCTTTAATCTTATCAGGGACGGGGAATATCGTATCGCTATGATGAATGTTGTACTCTCGGTGTTGTTGAGTATCGCCGCGGTATTTTTAGGATATGTCGCTTCCAAGCCAGTTATCAATCTATATAAATAAGGAGCTGGACAAAATGAAATTACCCGAAGATGGTATGCTGTTAAGGATCTTTGTGGCGGAATCGGACCAGTATAAAGGCAAGGCCTTATATGAACATATTCTTATCACCGCGAGGCAGTTAAACCTGGCGGGCGCTACAGTGCTAAGGGGGATAATGGGGTTTGGCGCCAACAGCCGTATGCATTCGGCAAAGATCCTGCAGTTGTCACAAGATTTGCCTGTGGTCATTGAGATTGTGGATATACAGGAAAACCTAAATAAGATATTACCCGTTCTTGACGATATTGTAGGCGAGGGCCTTATGACACTTGAGAAGGTAAGGGTTATAAAATACAGGCATAGACAGCCCTATATCCCACCTGATACAGCTTAAGGCCTTGTCTTTTGCCGGCAAACGATAGGAGCCTTGCTTGACGTCATTAACAATATTGATGAAAGAGCATAAAGCGATACTGCGCGTGATAAAGGTTATGGACGCGGTTTTAAGATGTTTTTAACAATGGCAAAGAAGGGTCTAAAAAGACAGAGCCAATGAATCCGGGAACAATAGTCTTAATAGTTTTTTTATCGGTATACGCTTGTTTTGTGTTTTTGCCCGGCAAGAGGACGCTCGCGGTTTTGGCAGGCGCATTTATCCTTGTTGCGACACAGTCAATAGGCCTGCGCCAGGCCTTTTATGCCGTTAATTGGAATGTCATTGGTATATTCGTAGGGACTCTTGTTCTCGCGGATATTTTCATGGAGAGCCGTGTGCCGGCATACCTGGCAGAGATTATTGTTGATAAGGCGCAAAACACATGCTGGGCAATTCTTTTTATTTGCCTGATGACGGGAATGATCTCGGCTTTTGTAGAGAATGTCGCCACTGTGCTGATAGTGGCGCCGGTGGCGCTGGCATTGTCTAAAAAATTAAATATTAATCCAACCAATATGATGATAAGCATAGCCATATCTAGCAATCTCCAGGGCGCAGCCACCCTTATAGGAGACCCTCCAAGTATGCTGCTGGCGGGGTTTAGTAAGATGAATTTTATGGATTTCTTTTTTTACAAAGGCAGACCAGGTATTTTTTTCGCGGTGGAGACAGCGGCCCTTGTCTCCATGTTTGTCCTGTATATTTTTTTTAGAAAAGATAAGACCAAGGCGGCGGTTATACCTGTAGAAAAGGTCAGGTCATGGTTGCCCTCTATGTTTTTATTGTGCTTAATAGCCCTGCTTGCCGTTTCATCATTTTTTGACACGGGATTTTCATACTTGGCAGGCATTATATGCGTGGTATTCGGTGTTATAGCGGCACTTTGGAAGAAATTCGCGGATAAGTCGTCAATACTTGACGGTATTAAGAGGTTTGACTGGGCCACCGCGTTATTTTTGATAGGGGTATTTATTCTTGTAGGCGCTTTATCAGCGACAGGCTGGATTGACAGGGTAGCCGGATTTTTGTCAGGAACTATCGGAGACAATATATTTTTAGGATATACCGTTATTGTATTTGTGTCCGTGTTTATATCAGCGTTTGTTGATAATGTGCCTTTTCTGGCAGCGATGCTGCCGGTTGCCGTGTCTATGTCAGCCAAGCTTAATATAGACCCTACTATGTTTCTTTTCGGGTTGTTGATAGGCTCTAGCATAGGAGGAAATATCACGCCTATTGGCGCCTCGGCAAATATTGTTGCCTGTTCCCTGCTTAAAAAGGAAGGCTATACCGTCAGATTCTTTGATTTTGTCCGTATCGGCCTGCCCTTTACTCTGGCCGCCGTTCTTGCGGCGTATTTGTTTATCTGGCTTGTGTGGAAATAGCCGTCTAATAGTATACCCCCGTATTTCCGGGGTATTTTTTAACTTAATATAGGGGGAGTATTTCTATGTTTAAATTTATCAAGAAAGCATCAAAGACAGCGGGATTGGTTCCGGGCACTCTTGTGTATGTAGGAGATGAGCCAAAGGATAAGGTGAAAATTACAATCATCGATTACGCCCAAGAACGCTTTCAGAAGAGAGAAGTAAAGAGCGTTGAGGATTGCTTCCCTTTTAAAGAATCTCCATCAGTTACTTGGATAAATATCGACGGCATATACGACACGGATGTTATAAAGAGGATTGGCGACTATTTTGAAATTCATCATCTTATCCTGGAAGACATTGTTAATACCATGCAACGTCCCAAGCTTGAAGAATTTGATAAATTTATTTTCGTAGTCCTAAAAATGCTATATTACAATAAAGATAAAAATGAAATACAAGCCGAACAGGTAAGCCTTATACTGGCGTCAAATTGTGTTATATCTTTTCAGGAGAAGGAAGGCGACGTTTTTGATGCCTTAAGAGAGAGAATTAGAAACGGAAAGGGGAGAATAAGAAAGAGCGGTCCGGATTATCTGGCATACGCATTATTAGATTCCATAGTTGACAGCTACTTTTTGATACTCGAAAAATTAGGTGAAAAAATAGAATTAATTGAAGATGAGCTTATCGCAAATCCTACGCCTAAAAATCTGCAGGTAATTCAACGTTTAAGAAGCGATATGATATTTTTACGCAAATCAGTATGGCCGTTAAGAGAAATAATAAGTTTATTACAGAGAACGGAATCAGATCTAATTGACGCATCAACGGCAATATATATGAGGGATTTATATGACCACACTATTCAGATTATCGATAATATAGAATCTTTAAGAGACATGGTTTCGGGGATGCTGGATATCTATATGTCGAGTATTAGCAACAGGATGAATGAAGTAATGAAAACACTTACTGTAATCGCCACAATATTTATCCCCATTACATTCGTAGCCGGCATATACGGTATGAACTTTAACCCGGAAGCTTCATTTTTTAATATGCCTGAACTAAATTGGAAATTCGGGTATATTTTTGCGTGGGTTATAATGGGATTGATGGCTATGAGCATGCTTGTCTATTTTAAACGTAAGAAATGGCTATAGGAGGTTATATGAAGTGGCAATGGATAGTAATTTTAGTTTTGTTGCTTTTTCTAGTTATTTTTACTGTGCAAAACTACGAAGTTATTAAGATTCAATTTCTATTTTGGTCTTTTCAAACGAGTAGGGCCATCATAATATTTTCAACGCTATTTATAGGTATTATAATAGGATGGATAATCAATAAGGGGACACACTACTTAATTCGTTGACATACTGTATGCTAAAGTTATATAATTTAGCCATGCCAAGAATGCCTAGAATAGTAGCACCAGATTATCCCCACCATGTAGTTCAAAGAGGTAACAGACGCCAGCAGGTCTTTTTCCGAGATTCTGACTATGAGGACTATCTAAGATTCTTAAAAGAGTATTCCGAAAAATTTCAACTTAAAATTGTTTCGTATTGTTTGATGCCAAACCACGTCCATCTTATTGTAATTCCGCAACGTCACGATAGTTTAGCGAGCGCGATAGGAGATACGCACCAGAAATATACAAAAATGGTTAATTTACGTCAAGATTGGCGTGGTTATTTATGGCAAGGCAGGTTTAGCTCGTATGTGTTAGATGAAAGATATCTTTATACCGTATTGAAATATATCTTTTTAAATCCAGTGAAGGCGGGGATAGTTAAGAAAGCAGAGGAATATAAATGGTCGAGCTTGCGCCATCATTTAGATAGAGACGGTAAATATTTTTTAGATGACGATATTATAATTGATATGATAGCCGATTGGAAGACGTTGTTGTATGATGATTTAAGCGATTTGCAGATTAAGCTATTTAGGAAGCATGAAAATACAGGTAGGCCTTTAGGTGAGATCAAGTTTATTGAAAAGCTTGAGAAACTTCTTGGAGTTAGTTTCAAGAGAAAAAAACCTGGCCCTAAAACAAAAATTAAGTAGTGTGTCCCCGTATTTCCCCATAATATAAAGTTGGGGTGGAGAAAGCGGTACAGGTCATGGCGCAATGGCCTGCTCCGTTTCGGCGGATGGGTGATCATGAGGCGCTGGACTTTGGAGTTTAATAAGAATCCTTTGCGCGAAAGATTAGGGCAGGCAAAATCGCATTTAAAAGCTAAAAAAGCCAATTAGAAGTCAGGGATGCCTAAAAAGTTTATCTTAAAAGTTTAGGCTGTCAGATGGGCAGATTGTTACAGTCGGATTTTGCACTCACTGGAGGAGCGGTACGATAAGGATTAATTATTTGTAGTATAAGAAGTTAAGGAAAAAACAAAAAAACCGAGCGTGAGTGAAAAAGTGCAGATAGGGGGTAAAGGGGAATGAAACAATGGTATGAAGCGCTATTTGAGAATTACGCAGACAAATATGATAAAGAAGTTTATGTGCAGGGGACTTCAGGCGAATGCGATTTTATTGAGCAGGAGATAGCGCATGGCAAGTCCTTAAAAATAATTGATATCGGCTGTGGCACCGGCCGGCATTCAATTGAATTATCGAAAAGGGGCTATACCATTACAGGGATCGATCTATCGGAATCGCAATTGAAGAGGGCGAAAGAAAAAGCGGCAAAGTCAGGCTTAAAGATCGACTTCCAGAAACATGATGCCAGAAACCTTCCCTTTGAAAGCGAGTTCGATCTGGCGATCATGCTCTGCGAGGGCGGTTTTTCTTTAATGGAAACGGACGAGATGAATTTTGAAATATTAAAGAACGCGACAAAGGCGTTAAAAGATAAGGGTAAGTTTATATTCACGACATTGAACGGGTTATTTCCGCTTTTTCATTCCGTTAAGGAATTTTATAAGTCCGCGGCCAAAGAAGGCAATTCAGCGTGTAAAAACTGTTCTTTTGATCTGATGACGTTCCGGGACCACAACACTGTCGTGTTCGAGGACGATGCAGGCAATAAAAAAGAATTAACATGTAATGAGCGTTACTATGTACCGAGTGAAATAACCTGGCTTTTAAAATTGCTCGGATATAATAAAATTGATATTTGTGGCGCAAAGCTCGGAGCTTTTTCGAGGAACGACAAACTTACGACAGGTGATTTTGAGATGCTGGTTATTGCTGAAAAATAGTACTTTAACATATGGAAAATAAATTTAATTCAAAAAGAAAAGTCTTTATCAGGACTTTCGGATGGCCGTATATCCCAGTACGTAGGGATGATTTTAGGGCTGTTGAGGAAGATAAATGGTTTGGAGCAAAGGGGTTAGAGAGAAATTAGTTAAAAAGCATAAATACGTTTAATGTTGTATAACGTGAAGTAATGTTAGCTTCTGGGAAGGGAGAAATAGTGGAGGAGCAAGAGAAAATTCGAGTAGTTCAATTAATCCACGAAAAGGCCCGCTATTATCGGGGTCGTTTCCTCAACTCGCTTGCGTGTATCGAACACGACATCGCGCATATTTTGACTGAGTATTTTTGCACTTCTGATCTTGGGAAAAGAAAAATATTCTACGAAGACATTGTTGCAAGGGCATCATTTGGTCTCAATAGAAAGAAAGATATCCTAATGAAAATAGTGCAAGCTGATTATCCGCTTTACTGGAAAGAAAACCGAGAAGTGCTCTCTGCGTTCAAAGAGATACTTGAATTCAGAAATAAGTTAGCGCATTCGAGAGTAGATGTGTCAGGTGAGGCATTGGCTAGACCGATTAAAGAAGGGATCGGTTTTACCGATTGGAAAGACGGAAGACCTATCACCGAAGAGGAATTCAACGATTGGGAAGTAAAGGCAAATATGATTTCTTCATGTTTAACGGATATCAAGCGTCTGCTACCCTTTAAACAAATCAGGCCAAACCGGAAAAGTGGAGATTCTGCATAAATGGGAGAAGGCTTAAAACAAAGAGAAAATAAGAAAAATAATCGCTTGTCCACTAATTTAAAGCGTCTTACCGAATTTAACAAAGAATATAAAAAGCGGTATTTTTATATGATAGTTAATAATAGAAAACAAGGCGAGAGATTATTAGGACAGAACAGTATTAGATTTTTATTGTTATCTTTGCAGAGGTCTAGATTTATGTCTGAATCATTATTAGATTGTCTAAGGCATAGAAAAGTATCAGCCGCTTATTTAATTGTAAGAGCTCATTTTGAGGTAACAGGCTTAGTAACTTACTTCTATAAACATTTAGTGCGTTTTTATAATAATGAAATTACTTATAAAGAAATGGATAAAGTTCTTAAGGGTTTTGTATTGGGAGGCAAAAAATTTCCTGAAAAGGAAAAGCGTGTAGAACACAATGTTCCAGACTCAATAAATGTTTTAACTTTAATCGGTGAAGCAGATAAGTTATTCAATTCATGGGCAAATGAGAAGAAAGATGTTTTTGTTAATTGCTATGATTTTCTGTCTGAATTTTGTCACCCCAATTGTCTTGGCTTAACGCTCGGAAGTGATTATATTGATTGGAATAAATGTGTATTCGCAAAAAGACAATATTTTAAAAAGGAAGATTCAGGAATTCTTACGAGTTATTTTTGTATTAGCTCCAAATTCTTTTTTGCAATCTATGACAAGTGCTTCGCCATAATAAAAGATAGGGAAAAAAAGGATATGCCTTTTCTGATAAGAAGTCTACCAAGCGCTATATGGACGATGTTGAAAATAAGACTGCGGAGATAAAATAAGAATGGAATATCCAAAAGATTATTTTGAAAATATCAAAAAGAATATGGAAGATAAATACAAAAAGCATCTTGAATTGAACAAGCGGCTGTATGATCTTGTAACTTCGGCAATAGAGCAGATTAATGCTAAAGGGCTGAGGGATAAAGAGTTACCCTTGTTTAGCATAATAGTAATTTCAATGCTCGCTAAAACCCGCAAGCATTACAATTCAATCCAGGAGTTATGTAAGCTTGGTTTTGGGGAAGAGGCTGGTATCATAGTTAGGAGTATGACCAATGCGTTTATAGACCTGGCATATATTTCTAAGTGCGGTATGAAGGTATTATCCGAGCGGTGGGCGAGATTTGATTGGATAATAAAAGAACAAAAGACTGAAATAGCCGAGATGATGGATAAACTGTGCAAAGTTCCTGCCCTAAAAGGAGAGGAGCTTAAAAAATGGGAAGAGAGAAAAAAAGAGATTCTCGCGCATATAGATGAATTCAGAAAAGACTATAAAAGCAAAGTAAAATATGACTGGTCAGGCTATTCCATTAAGACTAAGGCAGAAAAGGCAGGCAAAGGCCCAGAATTACTATACCATACAGTTTATAGGTATAATTCGGATATAGAGCATAGTAACGCTGCCGCATTAGACAAGTATATAGATGATGATACTCCTAAGAAGATTCAATTTCTATCTGAATCTGGCGAAAGCCACGTTGAGGAGAACCTAAGAGAAAGTTTTAACGTCTTTGTACGAATAACTGAAATATTTTTTGAACAATTCGGATTGGAAGATTTAAAGAGAGAAATAGGCGAGCTAACGAAGGATTATCTCAGACTATACAATGGAAATAAATAAGGATGGATAATTTCGAGCAGATTTTCAAGAGGTTTATAAATCAAGCGCGGGACTGCGAAGTCTTAGAGGACGTATTCGACAAGCATTACTTGAGGCAGTTCAGCAATGCGGATTATTTTCTGAAGGGCAGAGAGATTGTGGCCGAGTTGAAATGTTTAGAGCAGGACTCAATGCCAAAATTACAGGAATTTGTTGATGAATTAAAGGAAACGAGAGGAAAAATATTTTACGGCAAAATGGCGTTTGATAAATATATTAAAGATTTCCCGGACAAAGATAAGTTAAAGAAAAAAGCCATTAAAATTGTTACTCACGCCCTAAAAAATGATGTCGGAAAGGCAAATAAGCAAATCCTTGAAACAAAGCAAGTGCTCGGCTTAAATAATTCATCGGGGTTGCTTATTGTTGTAAATGTAAATAATAAAGCACTAACGCCGGATTTGGCTAAGTATGCGTTGCTTTCCTTACTAAGTACCAGATTGTTTCTTGGAAGAACAAAGTACAATAGCATTAGCGCTTGTATATATCTTTCCGAAGCTCACCCCGAGCTTGGTTTATTGCCCTTCATTGTCATAGATAGAGATCGCTCTAAGTCAAAAGACTTAGCAGCAATAGATATTAAGTACTTAGAAGAGCTTCAGTTAAAATGGGCAGAATTTCGGGGCATCCCCTTAATAAAGGGTACGGAAGACATGCTGGACAAATTGAAAATGAATTCAAATCGGAATTCTGAACCCAAGAAACGGCATGAAGTCTGGCGGGCAGAATATAGAAAAATCAGGTATATGGCTAATTTAAGCGATGAAGAATTTGTAAGCGAGGCAGCAAAAACAATGAAGACTATTTTAGTAAAAGATATGACGACCGGAAAAATAAGCATGAAAAAAGATTTTTCACTGCTGCCTAAGCTTACCCATTGTTTTGAAGAAGCCAATATAAGAGGATTAGATTTTCGTCGGATAAAGGATAAACTTGGGGAAATATAATAGCAGTAATCTAGGATGATATAAACAAATGAATAATCAAATAACACAACTCCTACAAAGATATTATACAGAATATAAATTTAGCATTGTTCGAATAGCAGTCCAAGATAAAAAAGGCGATTTATGCAACGGAACGGGGTTTCATATTGGGGAGGGGTATATAGTTACTGCAAGACATGTGGTTGAATCTAATAAGATTCATGAAATTATTGGACATTTTCAATCTAGAAAACACCAATTGATAGAAGACATAATTCTTCCAGCAGACAAAAAGTTGGATTTGGCACTCCTAAAAACAAATTTTAATTTAAAAGATTACATGAATAAAGGGTTCAAACTGCCTCCGATGACTCCAACATGTATAAAGAAACAGGATTCAATCCCCTTGTCATGGTATTTGTCAGATATGATAGGAAGAGACATTGAATTAATGCAAGTCCTTGTGTTTGGCTTTCCTAGAGTTCCGTTATCTGCGACTTCTGATTTACTAGGAGTTACTGGGGAAGTAAACGCTTTTATTGAACGATATGATGATCCGTATCCTTATTTTATTATTTCAGTTCCTCCAAAGGGGGGATACAGTGGTGGACCAGTTATATCTGAAAGTGGACATGTTGTCGGAGTAATTACAGAATCTTTATTCAAAGATAATGAGAATCAAGAGTCTGGATTCCTTACTGTTATTCCGGTAGATGTATTATTAAATTTTATGCGTGAAAAAAATATAAATCCAGAAGGGTATGATGAAGAAGAATGGTATGCGCCCGGAGG
>Ga0172381_10005139_pt1 | contig 13350 bp, 9 predicted proteins | sample Leawel6488metaG_FD_119754 | JGI IMG/M metagenome (GOLD analysis project Ga0172381, IMG submission 119754) | Leachate microbial communities from a municipal landfill in Southern Ontario, Canada - Leachate well 64-88 metaG | ecosystem: Engineered > Solid waste > Landfill > Unclassified | place... | reverse complement strand
TCAGCATAGATTTCTATTTCTGAAAAGAAGGAGTGTTAAAATGAAGAAAATTCTAAGTATCGTTTTAGTATTAGTTATGCTTGTTTCTATGTTTTCACTGACAGGATGTGCAGCAAAAACGTATGAACTTGCAATGATCACCGACGTTGGGGACATCGATGACAAATCATTCAACCAGGGAACATGGGAAGGCATCAAAGCTTATGCTGAAGAGAACAAGATCTCGCATAAATACTACAAACCTGTAGAGGCTACAACAGACGCATATGTAGCAGCTATCGAACTTGCTATCGAATCAGGCGCTAAAGTAGTAGTTACACCGGGATTCCTGTTTGAAGAAGCTATCTATGTAGTGCAGGATCAATATCCCGAAACAAAGTTCATCCTTTTGGATGGAAGACCTCACACAGCAGACTATTCGACATACAAAACTTCTGCAAACGTATATTCAGTATTATATGCTGAGGAACAGGTGGGATATCTTGCAGGTTATGCGGCAGTTGTAGACGGATACAGAAGCCTTGGTTATCAGGGTGGTACGTCAGTTCCCGCAGTATGCAGATACGGATTCGGATTTGTACAGGGAGCAGAAGCAGCTGCTAAGGAATTAGGGCTTGCAAAAGGCGCTGTAAAACTCATGTATAACTATTCCGGAGACTTCGCTGATACCCCGGCTTCTCAGACAAGAGCAGCCAGCTGGTATGAAGCTGGAACAGAAGTGATCTTCGCAGCAGGTGGAAAAGTAGGCAACTCAGTAATGTCAGCAGCAGAGACAGCAGGCAAATATGTTATCGGCGTTGACGTTGACCAGTCAGCAGAATCGACAACCGTTATCTCTTCAGCAATGAAGGGATTGGCATCAGCAGTTCAACAGGCATTAACAGCATATTATGCTGGTAATTTCCCAGGTGGTCAGGATGTTACATTAGGCGCAGAGTCAAATGCAGTAAGCCTTGCTTCATTCGCAACATCAAAATGGAAAGTTTTCTCACAGGCAGATTATGATGCATTATTCGCAGCTCTTGCTGACGGAACTATTGTTCCGGAAAAAGACAATGACAGAACAGATCCGACAGTTCTTACTCTTGAATATGTTACATTGACATTCGTAGAATAAGCAGTAACTATCATATCTAAATCAAGAAGGTGCTCAGGCATCTTCTTTTTTTCTATTTAAATTTAAGGGTGGAAGTAATATAATTGATATCAGCTGTTTATCAGCTGCTTAGTATTTAAGCCAAGGAGTGATAATAATGGACTACATCATTGAGATGCTGCATATAAGAAAAGAATTCCCCGGTATTATTGCAAATGATGACATTACGCTTCAGATCGAAAAAAACGAGATACATGCATTGCTTGGAGAAAACGGTGCGGGTAAATCCACACTGATGGGTGTGTTGTTCGGTTTATACAGAGCTGAAGCAGGTACTATCATGTTGAGGGGTAAGGAAGTTAAAATAACCGATCCTAAAACGGCAAGCCATATGGGGATAGGAATGGTGCATCAGCATTTCATGCTCGTTGATGATTTCACTGTCCTGGAAAACATAATCCTTGGAGCCGAGACAACGAAAAACGGCTTATTGAAAATGGACGAGGCAAAGAAAAAAGTCGTTGCTTTAAGTGAAAAGTATAACCTGCAGATCGATCCTGATGCTAAGGTCTCGACCATATCCGTAGGTATGCAGCAAAGGGTAGAAATACTCAAGATGCTTTACAGAAATAACGATATACTCATATTCGACGAACCTACAGCCGTACTGACTCCCCAGGAAATAGATGAACTGATGCGTACCATGAAAAATCTTTCCAAAGAAGGCAAGTCCATCATTTTCATTACACATAAACTTGAGGAAATAAAGAAAGTGGCTGACAGGGTCACTGTTTTACGACGCGGCAAACTGATAGGGACATATAACGTATGCGAAGTTACAAAAGAAACATTAAGCGAAATGATGGTCGGACGTAAAGTCAAATTTACAGTGGATAAAGCAGATAAGATCCCCGGAGAGCCTGTTCTTGAAGTAAGGGATCTGGTCATGAAGACCAAGAGCAGCACAAGGAATAAACTAAACAGCATATCCTTTAAAGTGCGAAGAGGCGAGATCGTCTGTATAGCGGGAATAGAGGGAAACGGACAGACTGAACTTGTGTACGCCCTTACCGGATTATCTCCTTTTGACAGCGGTAAGATCCTCGTATGCGGTGAGGACTGGACAAAGAAGAGCATACGATACAAAAATTCCAACGGGATGAGCCATATCCCTGAAGACCGTCATAAACACGGGCTGGTATTGGAATATAACATGGCATATAATCTTGTGCTTCAAAGATATTTCACCAAGCAATTCCAGAAAAACAGCTTTCTGAAGAAGAAAGAAATATGGGATTATTCAGACCATATGATAAAAAAATATGATATAAGGAGCGGGCAGGGCAGTGATACGGTCGTTCGTTCCATGTCCGGAGGCAATCAACAGAAGATCATAGTTGCAAGGGAGATAGATAAAAATCCTTCCATTATGATCGCTGTGCAGCCTACAAGAGGATTGGACATAGGCGCAACGGAATTTATACATAATCAGATAGTTGCTGAAAGGGATGCAAATAAAGCTATTCTGCTCATATCTTTGGAGCTTGAGGAGGTCATGAACTTAAGCGACAGGATATTGGTGATCTATGAAGGTGAAATAGTTGGGGATCTTGATCCGAAGAAGATTACGATGCAGGAACTCGGCCTTTATATGGCAGGGGCAAAAAAAGATGAGGTGAAGGCATGAAAAATCCAAACCCGATAAGTGAATTTTGGGAAAACTTAAGCAGGAAGAAGGGAACGGCAAGTTTCCTGTCTTCTTTGATAGCTATCGGTGCCGGACTCATAATAGGGCTCGTGATACTGCTTTTAAGCAATCCGACTGAAGCGTTCAGCGGATTCCTTACCATGCTCGGAGGAGGCTTCAACAAGGGCTCGAAAAGCTTTGGAGACGTGTTGTATTATGCCACGCCCATCATAATGACAGGCCTGGCAGTGGGATTCGCATTTAAAACCGGTCTTTTCAACATCGGAGCAAGCGGACAGTTCATCGTAGGATCATATGCGGCTGTTCTGATAGGGGTAAAATGTACATATCTTGGCGGATGGCAATGGGTAGTAGGTATTCTGGCCGCTATGGCAGTAGGTTTGATATGGGGAGCTATTCCCGGAATATTGAAGGCATATTTCAATGTGCATGAGGTCATCGCCTCTATAATGATGAACTATATAGGTATGTTTTTAGTCAACTATATGGTAAAGCAGACCGTTTTAAATATCTACACAAGCAGATCGCTTCCTGTAGCGGAGACTGCCAATATGCCAAAACTGGGACTGGATAAAATATTCGTAGGTTCAAGCGTGAACAGCGGGCTTTTCATAGCTATCCTGTTTGTAATCCTGATTTTCATAATCCTTGAAAAGACGACGTTTGGCTATGAGCTTAAAGCATGCGGGTATAACAGGTTCGCTGCTAAGTACGCAGGGATAAACGAGAACAGGAACATAGTCCTCTCCATGTCGATAGCCGGCATGCTCGCGGCAGTGGGCGGAGCGCTTTTCTATCTTTCCGGCTCAGGTGTTTACATAGAGGTAGTCGATAAACTGGCCTCTCAGGGATTCACCGGGATATCGGTGGCATTACTTGGAATGAGCAATCCCCTGTCGATATTCTTCTCGGGAATATTCATTGCATGGCTCCAGGTCGGGGGCTTCTATATGCAAAGATACAGTTTCGTTCCGGAATTCATAGAAATAATAACGGCAATAATCATTTACTGCTCAGCAGCTTCCTTACTGATAAGAAATTATTTCGATATGAAAAAACTCAAGAAGGAAGAAAAAATGAATACCTTAAAGGGTGCGGAAAATACAAAAGGAGGTGACAGGTAATGGATATGCTTTATCAGCTTCTAAGACAGACCATGACTGCAGAACAGATTAACGCCCTTACTCAGGTAATGAATATGCTTTTTCTGCTTCTAAGACAGACCTTATTCTTTGCCATTCCCCTTATGGTCGTTGCCCTTGGGGCCATGTTCTCTGAGAGAAGCGGCGTTACAAACATCGCAATGGAAGGCATAATGATAATGGGAGGTTTCTGCGGCGTCTATTTCCTTAATCGGACTCAGGATGCGATGAGCGGACAGCTGCAGCTTATACTTGCCATGCTGATAGCTGTTTTAGGAGGCATATTATTCTCTCTTCTTCATGCATATGCTTCCGTCAACTTAAAAGCCGATCAGACGATCTCAGGAACAGCTTTAAATATGCTTGCCCCTGCTTTTACGATATATATAGCAAGAATGATCCAGCCTTCAGGTATCGCTAATGTAGCATTCAAAAACACATTCAGGATCGCTAAAGTTCCCGTTCTTGGAGATATTCCCTTTTTAGGAGATGTTTTCTTCACCGATACATATATATCCACATTCATAGGGATCGCTATCCTTATAGTCTCGACCATATTACTGTACAGGACCCGTTTCGGTATGAGGCTTCGGTCCTGCGGCGAGCATCCCCAGGCAGCGGATTCAGTAGGTATCAATGTTTATACCATGCGTTATATCGGCGTCATGATATCCGGAGCTCTTGCGGGACTGGGAGGTCTTATACTTACAGTTCCGATATCGACTGAATTCAAAGGCTCTGTAAACGGATACGGATTCCTTGCCATAGCGGTACTTATATTCGGGCAGTGGAAGCCTTTGAGGATATTGGGAGCCGCATTCTTCTTCGGATTCATGCAGACCATATCAGCGGCGTATTCCGCGATACCGTTCCTTCTAAATTTGAATATCCCATCGGAAGTATTCAAGATGGTACCGTATATAGCTACACTGATAGTGCTTGCATTCTCTTCCAAGCAAAGCAAGGCACCTAAAGCAGCCGGTCAGCCATATGACCAGGGAGCAAGATAATAAATGAGAATGTATGATATTATCGCCAGAAAGCGCGATGGCTTAGAACTGGGCGATGAAGAAATAAAATATTTTATAAAAGGCTTTACTGAAGGCTCTATTCCTGATTATCAGGCTGCGGCACTTCTTATGGCTATATATTTTAATGGAATGAATGACAGGGAGACGACTACTCTTACTTTGGCCATGGCGGACTCGGGAGATAAAATAGACCTTTCCTCCGTCGGCGGGATAACGGTGGACAAACACAGTACCGGCGGTGTCGGTGACAAGACTTCCCTCATAGTCGCACCTTGCGTGGCCGCTCTTGGCTTCAAGGTCGCCAAAATGAGCGGAAGGGGGCTCGGACACACAGGAGGGACCGTGGATAAACTGGATTCCATTCCGGGATACAGAACCTCCCTTGATAAGAAAGAATTTTTGAAAAATGTAAAGGATATAGGGATAGCACTGGTAGGACAGACAGGTAATCTTGCACCTGCGGACAAAAAGATATATGCACTTCGCGATGTTACCGCAACGGTCGGATGCCTTCCTCTTATAGTATCGAGCATAATGAGCAAAAAGCTTGCCGCGGGATCGCATAATATCCTTCTTGACGTAAAAGTCGGCACCGGATCGTTTACTCCCCTATTAAAAGATGCAAGGAAACTGGCTAGAAAAATGGTCGACGTCGGAAAGCTTTCAGGCAGGAATATATCCGCTCTTATAACCGACATGGATGTACCTTTAGGTAATGCGATAGGAAACAGCATGGAGATAGTTGAAGCATGTGAAGTGCTGCAAAACAAAGGACCAAAGGATCTCACTGACATATGCATCGCGCTTGCTTCCAATATGGTCAGATTATGCAACAACAAGCCTTATGCTGAATGCAGAAAGATGGTGCTCGGAACATTTGAGGACGGGAGCGCATACAATAAATTCAAAGAACTGGTAAGCAGACAGGGCGGGGACACCAGATATCTTGACGATCCTGCACTATTTAAAAAAGCCATATACACCTTCCCTGTGAAGGCAAAGAAAACCGGATACATATACAGTATGGATACAGCGGCAATAGGTGAGGTATCTCTCATTTTAGGAGCAGGCAGAGAGAAAAAGGAAGATAAGATCGATTACGAAGCAGGTATATATATATGGCACAAGACTTCCGATCATGTTAAAAGAGGGGATGTTCTGGCTACATTCTACACCAACAGGATCAATGTATTGGATGAAGCCCACAGGATATATACGAATGCTGTAACGATATCGGAACAACCGCCAAAATCATTAAAACTTGTATACCAATTAGTAAGATAGAATAGTATAATATGTAAAGTTGGAGTTGTGATTATATGGCGAAAAAGAAGATCAGATTCAGTTTAAGAAACAGGCAGCACAGAAATACCTTGATAGTTATTTCCGTTGTGTTGATCGTTACAGCATGCATCGCTGTCTTATTTTTATCTCTTAAAAAAGACTACAATGATACTGAGGGGAATTCGCCTTCGAATATAAGCAACACAGGACTGGCAGCTATTGAAGACGGCTTTATTTACTATACTAAATTCGATTCCGGATTTAAAATATTCAAGTATGATATATCCAGCAGGTCAGAGAAATATGTGTGTGACGGATACGCAAAATATATCAATGTTTTCAAAGGATATATCTACTATATAGACGGTAATGTGGGTACTGTGAACAAAGTAAGCACTTCAGGTTCAGATCCGCAGCTTCTTGTGGACAATATGTGTTCTAACCTGTATGTCACACGTGATCACATTTACTACATAAACAGGGAACTTGGGAACAATATATACAGGATGGGAACGGAGGATCTGAGCACATCAGTAATTTGCGATGCCTCTGTAAACAATATGATCATGGACGGCGTATATATCTACTATACGGATCTTACCGGCAACAACAGCATAAACAGGGTAAACATCCAGAACGGTGAGAAGGAACTCCTTTATGATCAGCAGACCACTTTCTTCGCTGTCATCGGTGAATATGTTTATTACACAAACATCAGCGATGAATCATATGTTTACTATATGGACCTCGATGGAACGAATAAAGAAAGGCTGAATGGCGTAAAAGGCTGGTATCTTGCAGCTGCATCCGGCGATGACGAATATCTCTACTATAAATCAAATCTGGGCAGTATCTCAAAAGTAAATCTGACTACACTGAACCAGACGACTGTTGTTTTTGCGGACTGTGCATATATAAACATCATCGGGGATTATATCTTCTACCTTGATCAGGATGATGATAACATATATATGACTGACCTAAAAGGCGGGGATCCGGTCATCATATACTGATGTTATTACAAAAATTACTGATTTATTATGCCATTTGTTGTATCATTGAACTATGAAAATTATCTTTAGGAAAGCTATCATATGCCTTGTAATACTGTCTCTGACCTGCTCTGCATCATATGTTTTTGCAGGGGGAAGTGATTTTGAGATCAATAATTACTATTGGCTGTATTCATCGGCTATTCCCGCCGCATGGAAAGAAATCGCTTCCTATGAGACTTCCCCTGTCCTTGTGGCTGTAATAGATACAGGGATAGAAATAGATAACCCGCATCTTGCCGGCAGGATAGACAGCAGAGGGCGTAATTTCACGTTATCCGGCGAACAGGCTGATTTTAATGATATCGAGGGACATGGGACTGCGGTTTCGGGTATTATCGCCGCTTTACCCACAGAAGAGAAGAAATATGTCGGTGCCGCGGGAACACTGGATATAACGATCCTGCCATTAAAGATATATAACGACAGAACGGCATCGACTGATCTGCCTTACATAACAAATGCCATCTATTATGCAATAGAACTGGGTGCGGATATTATAAATATAAGCATCGATGTCCCGGTTTACAGCGAGGCTTTGGAAAAAGCATGCCTTTTTGCTTATCAGAACGGGATAATAGTAGTTGCTCCTTCAGGCAACAAAGGAAACGAGTACTATGCTTTTCCCGCTTCATGCAGCGGCGTCATATCGGTAGGATCTTTATCTCTGTACAATCCTGGATATTATCTGTCATCTCCTTTCTCGTCATTCAACGACAAAGTCGATATATGCGCAGAAGGCGAGGATATCTATACAATAGGTCTGGACGGAACATATAAATACATGAGCGGGACATCATTTGCATGCGCCATAGTTACCGGCGCAATTGCTGTTATGAAAGCCATCAACAGTGATCTGACGCCTTTTGAAGCGGAAGCTATCCTTAAAGCGTCTGCTGATAAGCTTTCAGACACCGGAAGAAACAATTATTACGGCTACGGAAGGCTGGATCTTCTTTCTGCTATCAATACAGACATCGAAGATCTGATTTATCAGTCTTTTACTGTTGATGAAGAACAACCCGCAGATACAGCTGAGGAAGAACCCTTTACTTTTGAATACAGGGATCTTAAAAACACCATGGCGGTGGGGCTTTCGTTTGGCGTATGGCTTGACGGTAACAGTAATGCGAAATCAGTAGGTGACGATTCTTTCGGCAAAGCCGATGTCAGTACGTGGGGAAATCTGACAGGCATCACTACCGGAGATTCATTCACAATAGGCATAACGGCTGAAGGCAAGACCATATATACAGGTTATGCGGATTCTTTTGCGCTCAATACGGCACACTGGTCTTCGATCAAATACATATCATCAGGCAGCTATCATACAGTCGGCGTTACAACGATCGGTACCCTTGTATCAGCGGGAAGCAACAGTATGGGGCAATGTGATGTGAGCGTGGTCGCAGGCGTCAAGTCAGTTGACTGCGGCGCTCTTCATACCGCATGCTTAAGAAGCAACGGAACTGTCCGGTGTGTGGGATCCAACTTTTTCGGAGAGAGCAACACCTCGTTATGGAGCAATATAGTATCTGTGGCAGCCGGCAACGGCTTTACTCTTGGACTGAAGTCTGATGGCACTGTTGTTGCAACAGGAAATAATACGTTCAGACAGACGGATGTATCTTCCTGGACACATATCATCGAGGTGTTCGCAGGCCCGGATTATTCAATAGGTCTCAGATCCGACGGTACATTGGTTTACACAGGTATAAAATCTGATATTTCTGAAACAGTAAGCACTCTTACGGATGTATCTGCTATTGCATGCGGAACAGATTTTATGATCGTTGAAACGAACGACGGTATCGTCAAGATCATAGGTAATGTCTATGCTGAAACAAGGTCGACAAACGAAATATATCTTTATGATTTTACGGATACGGATGATACTTATTGGGCATATGAATATATAAGCACGATGGGGCGCCTGGGTATAGTGAATGGAATGTATATTGGCGAGAGCGCAGTATTCATGCCGTATGAATATATCACAAGACAGCAATTCCTGAAGATCATTATAAAAGCGACAGGCATCTCATCTGAAAACATCGATACCGATCTTTCTGCCTTTGTTGATGTCGCTGATATAGATGAATGGAGCCTGCCATATATCAAAGCAGCATATCGCTATGGTTTTCTTAAAGGTTCTGATGACGGTCAGGGCAATCTCTATATTTATCCGGATAATAACATAACCAGAGCGGAAGCTATGGTCATTATAGGGAGAGCTTTTGGCATTTCAGGATTCACGCCCGCACAGTATTCGGACAACAGCGAAATTCCCTCCTGGGCTTTTGATGCATTATCATATTATACCCAGGCTGAGGTCATGAACGGATATCCGGACGGTACCATAAAACCGTATACCTATTTATCCAGAGCCGAGACTTCCGTTATCATATACCGGCTGTTCACGAAAGTAATAAATACTTATGAGAAAGATATAACCGAATGAAAAAAATTATACGCTTTACGATCTGTATCATTATTATTTTGATGTCCTTCCTTTTTACGGCATGTTCGCCGGTGACAAGCCCTTCATCATCCGACGCAGTTTCCCCTTCTGTCTCAGAAACTGCTATAGCGGAACCGTCACCCGGGCAGACTGAGGATGTTATCCAAAATGAAGAGGATGTCATAAGGATAAAGCTTACGGCAATTGGTGATATCATGAGCCATTACACACAGATACTGGATGCATATGACAGTGGATCCGATACATATGACTATTCTAACTCACTGCAGTATATACAGTACTATACAAAAGCATCGGATATAACGATAGGCAATCTTGAAACGTCCATGGCAGAAGGTGCATATACCGGATATCCTACATTCAATACCCCGGCTGCGCTTGCGAAAAATCTGAAGGATATAGGAATAGACATGCTGAGCCTTGCCAATAATCACTGTCTGGATAAAGGTTTCGACGGTCTTGTTTCAACGATCGAAAATGTAGAAGCAGCAGGATTGGATCACATAGGGACTTATGGTACGCAAGAGGAACGCGACGAGACACATGGAATACTGATCAGAAATGTGAACGGTATAAATATCGCATTTCTGTGCTATACATACGGTACGAATTATATCTGGCTTCCTGAGGGAAAGGAATTCTGTGTGAACCTTCTTTTTTCCGATTATATGGGAGCAGCTTCACAAATAAACACAGAGCTCATACTTGATGACCTGGAATATATCAAAACACAGGACGTGGATCTTATAGTCAGTCTTATACACTGCGGAACGGAATATCAGAATATACCGAACGAAAAGCAGGAGGAAGTAGCGGATTTCCTGTTTAAAAACGGAGTGGATGTGATAATAGGAAATCATGTGCATGTCATACAGCCAATGGAAATGAGGACGATAACGACCAATGAAGGACAGGAGAAAAATGTCTTCATATGTTACGCACTGGGTAATTTCATGTCGAATATAACCAGAAAGGTCAATACTCTTACCGGTCTTATACTTAATCTTAATATTGAAAAAGACCTTATATCAGGAAAAACCAGCATAGTGGATTACGATTATGTGCCTTTATATATGCTCACCCCTGAATGGGGAGGATCAAGGTTCTATGTTCTTCCCACACATGCATTCGTCAATGAATATCTAGGTGGAACAAGTAAGCTGATAAACGAAAAGATATACACGGATATGTGTGAGTCGCTGGATATATGTGAGTCCGTACTAGGCCGGGAACACGATTATTACTATATAGAAAGAAAATAAAAAGGATGTGAAAATTCCACATCCTTAAATCTGTCATTGTGCAGTCATGTTTTACTTCTGGCTGCTTTCTTTATATTTCGTCCTTGTTCTCGTCGTCGGATCTAGTATCTTTTTACGTATACGTAAATTCAAAGGCGTTATTTCAAGCAGCTCGTCTTCCTTTATATATTCCATCATCTGCTCAAGGCTCATTCTCTTGGGAGGTGAAAGTCTTAATGCATCGTCTGAACCTGATGCCCTCATATTCGAAACGTGCTTTTTCTTGCATACATTTACGGTTATATCCTCACCTTTGGGATCTTCTCCTACGACCATGCCTTCATATACTTCCTCGCCCGCTCCTATGAATAATACTCCTCTTTCCTGAGCATTATACAGTCCATATGTTATTGCCGTTCCTGTTTCATATGCTATCAGCGCTCCTGTAGCTCTGTAGTCTATTTCCCCCTTATACGGAGCATATCCTTCATATAAGGTGTTGAATATACCTTCACCCTGGGTATCAGTCATAAATTCATTTCTGTATCCGAACAGCCCTCTTACCGGTACAAGAAACTCCATACGCATCCTGCTTCCTGTAAGATCCATACACAGCATTTCGCCTTTTCTTCTTCCCATCTTCTCGCATACGGCACCTACGCTGTCAGAAGGCACATCAATATACAGATGCTCTATCGGTTCCTGCTTTGCTCCGTTGATGGTCCTGTAAAGAACCCTTGGCGTGCTAACCTGGAATTCATATCCTTCTCTCTTCATCGTTTCTATCAGTATCGAAAGATGCATTTCGCCTCTGCCCATTACTATGAATGCATCCGCAGTAGCGGTCTCATTTACCTTAAGTGACATGTCTCTCATCGTTTCCCTGAAAAGACGTTCCCTTAAATGTCTTGATGTAACGAACTTGCCTTCTCTTCCGGCAAACGGGCTGTCATTTACGGAGAATGTCATTTCTATGGTAGGCAGCGATATCTTTGCAAATTCTATTGCTTCGACTTCGTTTACATCACAAATCGTGTCTCCGATGGATATTTCAGGTATTCCTGAGAATGATATTATGTCCCCGATAGTCGCTTCCTCAATGGGTGCTCTTTTGACTCCTTCAAAACCGTATATATTGGTTACTTTAGCCTTATAGAATGTCGCCTGATCATGATAATTCACGACCGCAACGTCTATATTCTGCTTTATAGTACCTCTTTCTACTCTTCCTATTGCTATCCTGCCTACATAATCGTTATAATCTATGCATGAGATCAGTACCTGCAGCGGTTTTGTTTCATCTCCCACAGGAGGATCTATATGCTTAATTATCGTTTCAAACAAGGGTTCAAGATCAGTGCCCTGTACATCGGCAGAATATGAAGCTGTCCCTCCCTTTGCTGAACAGAACACATATGGGCTGTCAAGCTGTTTATCGTTTGCATTCAGTTCCATAAGTAATTCAATTACTTCATTCTGAGTCTTTGCTATATCCGCGCCTTCTCTGTCTATCTTGTTTATAACAACAATGACTTTATGATTCAGTTCCAGAGCTTTGGAAAGCACAAAACGGGTCTGAGGCATCGGACCTTCAAAAGCGTCAACGAGCAGTAAAACACCATCGACCATCTTAAGTACGCGTTCGACCTCGCCGGAAAAATCAGCATGTCCCGGTGTATCGATTATATTTATCTTTGTTGTTTTGTATCTGACAGATGCATTCTTTGCAAGAATCGTGATTCCTTTTTCTTTTTCAAGATCGCTTGAATCCATGAATCTTTCAGCAACGACCTGATTTTTTCTGAATACGCCTGACTGTTTCAGCATGGCATCGACCAGCGTGGTCTTGCCGTGATCAACATGGGCTATTATCGCTATATTTCTTAAATCTTCTCTACGCATTTACTCTTCCCTCTAAGTTTTCAATTTATTATACACCTTTAGCAAAAAAAGAAAAGATTTTTGTTCATAAATTGTCATAGTGATGATACAATTTACGTATATCGCGTTTAAGGAGTATATAATGAAAAAATTTGCATTTATCGGAGGCGGAAGTTTTGGGTTTACAAGAGGTCTCGTAAAAGATCTTCTTACTTTCCCGGCTTTTTGTGATGCGCACTATGTGTTGATGGATATAGACCCGGAAAGACTGGAATATATCCGGCAGGCTGTTCAGAAAATAATCGATGCGGGAAAGTATCCGGCAAAGGTAACAGCCACGACTGACAGGATAGAAGCATTGAAGGATGCTGACGGAGTACTTTGCACGATCCTCAACGGTGATGTCGATGTATGGCAATATGACATCCTGATC
>Ga0172381_10005136_pt1 | contig 13352 bp, 16 predicted proteins | sample Leawel6488metaG_FD_119754 | JGI IMG/M metagenome (GOLD analysis project Ga0172381, IMG submission 119754) | Leachate microbial communities from a municipal landfill in Southern Ontario, Canada - Leachate well 64-88 metaG | ecosystem: Engineered > Solid waste > Landfill > Unclassified | place... | reverse complement strand
TAAATGGGAGGGAAATTAAATGGTAGAAAAAAAGAAAAAGATTAAGTCAAAACTGAAAAAACAAAAAAAGAAGTAAGAGTGAATTATGGAAGATGAAAATGAGATAATAGATTTTGTTGAGTGTTTTTTTAATTTTTATCCTTATAAATATCAACAAGATTTTCTCAAAGAATGTTGTAAGAACAAAAGAGTTGTTGGAGTTTGGTGCAGACAGAGTGGTAAGTCTACAAGTGTAAGTGCTTATGCGGTTTATAAATGCCTTACAGAAAGTAATTATACATTTTTGATTTTTGCTCCTACACAAAAACAGAGTTCTGAATTGTATAGTAAGATTAGAAATTTAGTTAGCAATTCGAAAATATTTGCGAGATTTATAAAAATATCTACACAAACTGAAATGGTTTTTGAAAATGGTAGCAGAATATTATCATTACCAGTTGGACCAAATGGAGATACAATAAGAGGATTCACAGGAAAGACTGTGGTGTTAGAAGAAGCAGAAGGAATTAAGGACAGTATTGTTAACGAGGTTATAATGCCGATGATAGCATCAACAGATGGGCAGATTATAAAAATTGGAACAGGCAAAGGAAAGAATCATTTTTGGGAAAGTGCTCATGGTTCGGAAACACAATATAAGTTATTTGATTATGATTGGACATTTCCAGTTGCTTGTGGACAGATAACAAAAGAGTTTATTGAAGAGCAGAGAAAGAATTTGACTGAGATGGAATTTGCAACAGAATATGAAGCGAAGTTTATAGAAGATGCAGATTGTTATTTCAAGTATGAGGTTATACAGAATTGTATTGAAGAGTATAATCTTCCTGAAGCGAAGATACCAAAACACGATTATGGATTGGGGGTTGATATTGCTGGTGAAGGCGAGGATGAAAGCGTTTTTATAAGTTTGTTGAGTTGTGGTGGCGAATTTAGAGTGGTTGATATTAGCAATTACGAAAAGAATAAGCCGAGAGAGGTTGTAGGAAAATGTGTAGAGTTAGATGAGAAGTATGGATATAATAAGATATTATTGGATAAAACGGGTATGGGAAGTGGACCAAGCGATTGGTTGGCTGAGAGTTTGGGTGGTGATGGACATGATGATTATAGGGTTGATGCATTGGTATTTACTTTGCAGAGTAAGATGGATATTTATAGTAATTTGAAGAAGTTGATGGAGCAGGGAAAGATTAAGTTTCCGAATCATAGAAAGTTGGTTTATCAGTTGTTGGATTTAAGATATGAGTTGACGAGTAGTGGTGGAATGAAGTTACATCATAGTGAGAGAGGGCACGATGATTATCCAGATGCATTAGCATTGGCATGTTGGGCATGTAAAGATGAGGGTAATTATAGACCGATGTTAGCTTAATTTGGGTTAAAAATGGCTTTATAAAGGTTTTGATTATATAATTATCGATTTTTAGAAACCAAAAGATTTAAATACTAATATATATTGTATATATTATGGAAATAGTAAGTGAATGTGAAGAATGTGGAAATGAAGATACTATAGATTGTACTACTGGATTGTGTCCAGATTGTAGAAAGAAGTGGATGGAGAAACAAGAACAAACAAACGAAGATATAAGCAATTTGTTAGTTAATATTCCAAGAGTTAAGAAAGCGAAAGAAGATGTATTGAAAGAGGTATTTGAATAATGACAATTATAGGAAAAGTGCTTGTGGTATTTGGGTATATTTTTTTGCTTTTTGCTCTTCATGAGGTTTATCATTTACATAATGGAGTTCCACAAGGAATTTGTATTGGAAATTGTCAGAATGGTAATGCTCAAATGGTTTTGTATTATAATAATTTAACAGTCACAGATGAATATAGAGAAAAAGAAGAAAATAATGCTTGGGCAGTTAGTTTAAGTGTTATATTTATAATTGGAATAGTTCATTGGTATTGCTTTTTTATTAGGAATAGTTCTAAGTATTAATTATATAATATAAAAATATACATATTTAAATAAAATTTAGTATTGTATATATTATAACTTGGCAGGTGATTGCTTTTAATGGCATTTTGGAATAGAAATAAGATAATAAAAGAAAATACAGGAATTGTAGATTTAGAATATAAACCGAGTCTTTCAGAAAACTTCTTACATTTAACAGAACAGTTTAAAGGACAGTCGGAATTAAAGACAATTAAGTTTCCACAGGAGTTAGGGGAAGAACATCCATTCGATTTTAAACAGATGGAAGAACTTTATAAGAGATTTGGTTTTTTTACTGCTGTTGTTGACAAGTATATAGATTATATTGTTGGACCAGGATTTTATATCGTTTGTGAGAATGAACAAGCAAAAAAGATTATAGAAGATTTTATACAAGATGTCGGATTTGATACATTGCTTAGACAATGGTGTAAAGAAGCGTTAGTTAAAGGCAATGGATTTCTTGAGATTGGAGGAACTGTTGATAAGGGTATTGATGGATTAAAGGTGCTTAATGCAAATTATATGTATGTGGTTAGAGATAAGTTAGGAAACGTTGAGGGTTATAATCAATATACAGGTGCATTTAATAAGTTGGATAAAACGAAGATTGTTCCTTTTACATCAGTAGAAATTGCACATATTCCATTTAATATTGTTGGTGATGGTGCTTATGGAATAGGAATAGGTGTTAGTTCTATGCGAGATATAGACCATTTATTACAGAATGAAAAAGATTGTCATCAGATTCAAAATAGAAAAGCTAATAGTCCTTTACATGCTAAGTTGGGTAAGGTAGATGGCAATGTTAAAATTATTCCTAAACCTGAAGATGTTGTTGCATTTGGTCAGAAGATGGAAACAATGGATAATAAGACTGATTGGGCAACAGATGATTTAGTTGATTTAAGTGTTGTTGATTTTGGAAAAATTGGTGATAAGTTTGATAGTATATTGCGTTATGATATTGAGAAATTAATTTACGACTTTCAAATACCTGCTGTTCTTATGGGAATGGCTAATATTCCTGAAGGACTTGCAAAAGTTCAGTTAGAAGGATTCCAAAGAAGAATACAATCTATGCAAGCTGAAATAGAAAAAGTTATTGAAGAAAAGATTTTTAAGAGAATACTTAATGCGAACGGATTTGATATACATGTAGAATTTGAATGGGGAACACCAAGTGTTATGGAAGTTGAAGGAAGATTAAAGTTGATTAGCGATTTGATTAAATCTCCTGCAGCAGGATTTGCAATTAAAGAAATATTGGAAGATGAATTAATTAATATAATGAAGTTAGATAAAGATAAATGGGAAGAATTAAAGGCGGAGCAAGAAGAATTAAGAAAAAGAGAAGAAGCGTTATCACAACCAGTTGTTCCTGGACAAAATGCTCATATACCGCAAAAACCAGTTGTTAAAAACGAACCTGTAAAGTTAGAAAAAAAGAAAGTAAAAAAAATAGTTAAGAAAAATATAGTGCCAAGTAAAAAGGTTTTAAAAAAAGAAAGCACGGATATTGATAATGTTGATGAGCTAAAAGAATTTGTTAGAAAAGCAGGTAGTAAATGGCAAGTGATAAGTCATCAAACAGGAAAGGTGTTGGGAACTTATGATAGTGAAGATGAAGCAAAAAAGGCATTAACACGAATGGCAATGTTTAAACATATGAAACATAATTATGAATATGAAAAAGAATGTCCACATTGCCAAGAAAGTTTTAATGATGTTAACGATATTGAAGAATGGTTGGGATTCAAATATAAAGATTATATAAAGTTTATTTTAGCAAATATAGAAAATTATGATTTTGGATTAATTAGAGCAAGTAATGAAACAGAAAGATTAGCAGGATATTTATCTGACACACAAATAACAGAATTAAAAGCGATATTAGAAAAAGGATTTAAAAATGGGGCAAGTATAAAAGATATTGCAGATGAGGTTGATAAGAAATTACAATTAAAAGATTTATATAGAATGACTGAAGAAGGAGATATTAAAAAAGGTGTTAGTGGTTTGCCAATATTACAAAAGTCAAAAGAAAACAGAAGTGTGACAATTGTAAGAAGTGAGATTACAAGATTGGCAAATATGGGTGCTCTTGATTATTATAAAGAAAACGGAATTAATAAAGTAGAATGGGTTGCAAGTTATGGAGAAAGAACTTGTCCTGATTGTGAATCTTTACATGGACGTATATTTGATATTGGTAGCGAAGAACAAATGCCTTTACATCCAATGTGTAGATGCACATATGTCCCTGTTGTGGAGGTTAAATAAATGCAAAAAGAGGTTTATATATTACCAAATGCAGGAAATTAAATGTGAAGTTAAAGGATGTGATAAAAGAGCATTATTACTTTATGGTGAAAAGTGGATTTGTGGATATTGTTATTTAAAAATAATGGAAAAACAAAATAAAGAAAAGAATAAAGAAGTGGAGGAATTAAATGGTAATTAAATATTGTCCTCGTTGTCATGAAAGGTATATTATTGGATTTGGAATAACAGATTATGTTCACGAATGCAATTCAGGAAACTTAGCATTAGACCAAGAAGATGTAGTAGTTGTGGGAAGTTATGAAGATGGAAATGGAAATTTGGTAGTTAAAGGTCCGCAAGAAGTATTAAGACAAGGTTCAGAAAACGAATTACAAGGAACAAGAGCAGATATAGAATGTCATAAAGATAAGGAAAAATTAACAAGAAGAGGATTTCGTGCAAGCACAAGAAGACAAAAGCAACATGGAGAGTTTATAAATATTAATGAGGGAGGTTTAAGTTAAATGGGATGTAAAGGCGGAAAAAAGGGAAAAGGAAAGTAAAATGGAAGAAATAAAAGAAATAGAAACTGTAGATGAAGTAGAAAATATGCAAGAAGAAGTTATAGATAGAACCGATTTGAATATTCAAAAATTTATGGATGATATGCAATTGATTGGAGAACAAGTTAATGATAAGAATTTAGTTAAACCAAATTTTTATTATGGCGATGCAAGTGTTACAAATTATTTGCTTTGGTTATTACTTGGAGAGATAATGATGTTAAATAATAAATTAAAGGAGAACGAATAAATGGCAGAGCAGATTATAAGTGCAAGCGGAACGCAATATGGAATGATTGTTAATTCTGACGGTAGTATTAATATTGCTGGAGTTACTATTGGTAGTGTATCAATTGCAGCAGGAAGTGAAACTTATATTAAAGGTGGTTCGGTTTCTGTTTATGATATAGTAGCTGGCTCAATTGTTTCTATGCCAGCAGTTAGTGTTAGTGCAGGTTCGGAGAGTTATATAAAGGGTGGGTCAATAAGTGTTTATGGAGTAGGAAGTATTTATGCTACAAATCAATATCTTGGTAGTAAAGTTTGGCAAGGAGAAAGATTTGGTGTATCAGGAATAGTTGATATAACAACTCGTATAGCAGGTAGTATTGTTAATATGCCAAACATTACAATTGATAGTCCTTCGACTATTGGTAGTTATTCGATACAGACTATTGACGGAAATGTAGGAGTTTCAGGAACAGCATTTAGTAATATATTGGGTAGTGTTACAATAACAGCAATGCCTGCGATTAATGTATCTACTGGTTCAGAAAATTATATTATGAACTTTGGCGATTTAGGTTCATCAGTTGTAGTTACAAATTTATATGAAGGAAGTAAAGCTTATCAAGGCGATGTATATGGCGTTAGTGGAATTATTGAAGTTAGTAATAGAGTTGCAGGAAGTATAGTAAATTTACCAGATGTTGTTGGAGTATCAGGAACATATTTCCAAAATATGATTGGTTCAGTTAGAAGTCAGAATGTTCAAATTACAAATCCTTGGGTTGTTAGTGGCAATGTTCTTGTTAGTGGAACAGTAGGAATAAGAAGTCCAGAAACTATTGGTAGTTGGACTGGTTGTGTAGGTAGTATTTGGTCTATGCCAAGTATTTCTGTAAGTGTTGGAAGTGAGAGTTATATTAAAGCAGGAAGTGTTGAGGTTTATAATATGGTTGCAGGAAGCATTGTTTATATGCCTTCTATTAATGTTTCTGTAGGAAGCGAGTTTTATATTAAAGGTGGAAGTTTAGATGGCGTTTCTCAAGTTGCTGGTTCTATATGGAGTATGCCAAGTGTTAGTGTGTCTGCAGGAAGTGAAAGCTGGATTAAAGGAGGTTCTATACATTTATATTCAGGAACAAGTTATATAGATATTCCAAATAGAGTAGCAGGGTCAATTGTTAATATGCCAATTGTTGGAGTTAGTGGAACTTATTTTTCTGATATGATAGGAAGTGTTAGAGCACAAGTAGTTCAAATTACAACACCATGGCAAATGGCAGGTTCAATATGGTCAATGCCAGACATAAGTGTAAGCACTGGTAGTGAGACTTATATTAAGGGTGGAAGTATTCATCTTTATTCGGGAACTTCATATATTGATGTTGCAAATGTTGTTCAAACAGCAGGGTCAATTTGGAGTATGCCATCAGTTACAGCAAATGCTGGTTCTGAACAATGGATAAAAGGTGGCTCGATACATTTGTATTCTGGAACATCTTTTATAGATGTTACTAATACAGTTCAAATAGCAGGAAGTATTTGGTCGATACCAAATGTTGAAGTAAGTTTAACTACTGGAAGCGAACAGTGGATTAAAGGTGGAAGTATCCAAACTTATAATCCAATTGGAGTTGGAAGTATAATGCAAGGAGTATCTCCGTTTCATGTAAATAAAACTCCATTAACATATACAGGAAGTTTAATTGTATCTGGTGGAGCAGCAAATATTTATATTGGTTCTCATGTAGTCACATTAAATAATGAAATAAATTGGATAAGTATTATTGGAAGTGCAGGAAGCTCTTATAATTTTGAAGTAAGAGATAGCGAAGGATATACAATTTTATCAAATTTACCAAGAATAGGAAGATTGTCTTATATGACACCATTTTTAGCAAGTGGAGATATTGTTTTTATAATTTCTGGAGCACAAGTTAGTGGTAATTATCCATTAAGAATAGGATATATTTAATGATAAAAAAGAAGTTAAGTAAAAAAGAAAAGATAATATTAGGTTTAGTTTCATTAGCAGTGCTTTCAGTAACAACTTCGGGAATATATCTTTTTAATAATGATAGTCTAAAATATATGGAACTTCTTGTAAAAACTTCAGATACTAATTTATTGAAAGGAAATGAAATTGCTAAAACATTAGAAACAACAAAAGAAGAACGAGCAGGAAGTTCAAAACAAGGTTATATTATTGTAGCAGAGCCAGAAGGATATAAATGGGGAAATTTAGAATTAGACCCAATGAGTTTTGCTCTTATTAAAATTCCAATTTCAGAATGGAATGCTTCTTGGCTTGAACCCGAATACAATTATTCTGCACCTATAACCAATGAAAAGAAAGTTATCGGTTATGAAATATTAACTGAAAGAAAATATAGACTTCCTCTTGAATCATTTTTAGACAAAAAAGAATTAAATAATTTAAAAAATATTCCTTATAATGACAAATCTTATCATGCTCCAATAATAAAATATTTAACAAATATTTCTGAAAAAATAGTTTTAGTAGACTGGGAAAATAGACCAAAAGATATGAAATTACATGGAAGTTCAGGAATGTTTACTATCTGTGAATCTGGTTGTAACTATTCACAATTATCTACTTGGGAAGCTGCTCAACAAGCAAACTTAACTGGAACAGGTCCTTGTATTGCAAATATTAGTGGAATTTGGACAAATGTAGATAATGGAAGAATATCAGTTAGTGGATGGACTACTACTGAAACAGATTATGTTAAAATATATACTGAAGGAGAAGCAAGACATAATGGAACATTTAGCCAAACTGCTTATAGAGTATATAATGACAATAATGTTTCAGGTCCAGTTGTAACAATAGCAGAAGATTATGTTATTATAGATGGATTACAAGTTGGAACTTCAAACATAACAAGACCAGGAATAACAGGTATTAATTCTGATGTAACATTAGCAGATAATAATCTTATAAATATTAGCAATAATATTGTAGTTGGACACGCAAATTATGCTTATTATCAGTATGGAATAAATGGGGTAAGACCAAACGGTAATTATTATATTTATAATAATTTAATATACAATCTTTCTAAGGCATCAGGAAGCACAGGAATTAGAACGCTTAATGCTTCTAAAGCATTTGTTTATAGTAATACAGCTTATGGAGGAAATTATGGATTTAGAGGAACAAATGGGGTTACTGCGGTAGTTTTAGTTTTGAAGAATAATGTTTGTAAGAATGCTTCAGGAGAATGTTATCATTCAAGTTACAACACTACAGATTCAACAAATAATCTTGCAAGTCATGATACGCCTCCGGGATTAAATCCAATTTGGTGTAATGTAACCTTTTTTAATGAGAATGCTTCAAACTTTCATTTAAGTTCTACTGACACTTGTGCAAGAGGAAATGGAACAGATTTAAGTGCAGACCCTTATCTTAAATTTAATTATGATATAGATAGAGAAACAAGAACAGGAACATGGGATGTTGGAGCAGACCAATATAATGCAGGAGTTACAGATACAGAATATCCACAGTTTTCTTCTTACTGGGATAACAATGGAACATTAGTTGATACAGGAACAGGAATATTCAATGTAACAGTTTTGAATACAAATGGGACTGTTTTATTAGAAATTAATGGTGTTAATACAACTGCCTCAAACGTTTCAGGAAGTGCTACAACATTTAATGCAAGCTACAGTTTTTCTTCTGGAGGAGTTTATGCTTACAAATGGTATTCATGGGGAAATGGAACTCTAACGAATTATAATGTTTCTAATATTCAGAGTTATACAATTAACAGCACAGCAGTAGTATGTAATATAACAGAAGTTGTAAGAAGTGTTTGGGTATATTCAGGTGGGAAGTTTATAGATGGGATTAGTGATGATAGATGTGTAGATGTTCCTATAAATAAAACGTTTGGTGAAGAAGTATGGGGATATAGTAATGGAAAGTTTGTCGACGGTATTGGAACAACTACAAATACTTTACCTTACGATTTAACAATTAATGGTTGTAATATGACAGATGTTGCAATTAGTATATGGTGTTACGATGGCATAAAAGAAATTAATGGAATTGGAACTGGCGAAGAAGATACTTCGGTTAATTCTACTTACGGAAAATATGTTTGGGAATGGATTAATAGTTGGAAATATATAAATGGAATTAGTGGATGAATCATAATTATATAATTTATATATATACATATTTAAATAAAATAATTCAATGATATAATATATATGATATGTCAGAAGAAAAAAGTGTGGTGATGAGTGAAATAAAAACAATAAAACAAAAAGCAAAAGATTGGAGACTTCTTGAATTTTTTGTTCCTATTGAAGAAAAAGTTTTTGATGAGGTTAATGACGAATTTTTTATAAGAGGTGTTGCAATTAACGAAACAACAACTTTGAATAATGTTAAATATATTGCAGAAGAATTAGAGAAAGGTGCGTCGACATGGAGAAATGTTCCGATATTACTTGACCATAAAAATGAAGTTAAGAATATTGTTGGAAGAACAACAGAAAAAGTAAATTGGAATCCGGTTGCACGAAGAGTAGATTTTGAAGGAAAGATTATGGATAAACAAATTCGTGAGATGATTAAAGATGGCAGAATACAAAGTGTAAGTATTGGAGCAAAAGTAGATGATTTAATTGAGGAAACAGATGGAAGTAAAAAAGCAGTTGGTATTCGAGGATTAGAATTAAGTTTGGTTGCTGTTCCAGGAGATAGTCATGCAAATTTAGCACAAGCATTTGATAGTAATTTTCATTTAAAAGAAATGGCTGAATTAGATAGTAAGGATGAAGTGAAAGACGAAGTAGAAGATAAAAAAGATGAAGTGAAAGATGAAGTAAAGAATGTAGAGGATAAAAATGTTCAAACTCAATTAAATAATAAGGAGGAAAAGATGGCAGAAGACGTAACAGAAGTTGCTAAATCTGAGAGTATTGAACAAAAGTCTGAAGTAGTTGAAAAATTACAGAAAGATGTTGAAAGCTTAAAAGAATTAATTGTTTCTTCTTTTTCAGAAATGAAAAAAGCACAAGAAAAAATTAAAGCTGAAGAAAGTGTCAAGAAATTAGATGAAACCAAAGGAGTGATAACAGCAGAAGTAGTTGAAAAATCAGTTGCAAGTGATATTGTAGTTGAAAGTGCTGGTAATAAAGCATCTCTATATGGTGATTTTAGCAAAAATCCTAACTTAAAAAGATTAGTAAGATAAATTAGAGAACAAAAGAGGAAAGATGAATAAGAATAAAATTATATTTCATAAAATTAAATTTTGTGAGAATATTAATAATTGAAAGGAGGATAAAAAGAAATGGCAGTAAGTCAAAGAAACCCAAATGGAGCAGTAGGAATATTCGATGGTGGAACACCAAGAACATTTACTATTAAGGCAAGAGAAAATATATCAGGAGGATACTGGGTAAATGGTTCAAGTGCATTAGGTGCAGTTGGTTCAGATAGCAGTTCTTATACTTCAAGTGATATTGAAGGATATACAGTTTCAACAGTTATTGGTTCATTAGTTATTGGATTAGCAATTACAGATATTGCATCAGGAACATATGGAACAGTAGCATCAAGAGGAACATTTTTAATGCCAGCAGGTAGTGGATTTATTGGTTCGCTTGTATTAGCAGGACAAGGATTATGGCCTGGAAGTGCAGGAATAGTTTATGCAGCAGGTTCGTCAACAGCAATGGACCCAACTAAATTCGTATATCCAACAAAAGCAACAGCTTTAACATCAGCAGATGGAGGACTTGGACAATTCTGTGTTGTTTCAGTAAATATTTAAAATGACAGAATATAAAGCAGTTAAAGAATTATTACAGACTGGAATGGGAACTGAAGGTCAACTTTTACTTCCAAGGCAGATTTATAACACCTTGATTGAAGAAGTTGATAAAGTTTTAATTCCAAGAAGTGAATGCGCTATTTATTTTGGCTCAGGAGATATTCCAGGTTCAAGTATTGATGTTGATTTAGTAAATGTAAATCAAGGAATAATTAGAATCGTAGCTGAAGGTGCAGAAATTCCAATAGACCAAACTTCTTACACAAGTTTTAATTTGAAACCAGTAAAATACGGAGTTTCAGTTAGAATTACAAGAGAAATGTTGGAAGATTGCAAATGGAACTTACTTCAACATAATCTACAAACTTTCGGTAAGAGATTTGCAGAAAATGAAACGAAGTTAATACTTTCAGATGCATTGGATAATGCAACTAATACAGTAGCAGGTGGAGCAGCAATAACAATTGCAAACATTACAAGAGCAATTCAGTATCTTGATGATGCAGACTATTCAGCAACAACTTTGTTTGTTGGTATGGAAGTCTTGAATGATTTAAGAAATATTGATACTTTTGTAGAAGCTAATAAAGTTGGTAATACAGACATGCTTGCAAGAGGATTTTTAGGAACAATCTACGGATTAAATGTTCTTAAATTTTCAACAAATGCAGCACCAAGCACAACTTATAGTAAGTATGCATACGTTACTGATAGAACACAAGCTTATGTAATCGCTGAAAAAAGACCAGTTAGTGTAGAGAATTTAACATTACCTCTATACGATATGGATGCAGCATCAATTACACAAAGACTAAAGATTAGACACCTTAGGGCAGATGCAATAGCAAAGATTACAACTTCGTAAATAGGTTGTAGAGGAAGAATAAAATTTTTATTTTTATTTTTTTAATATTTACAAGAAGTCAAACTTTAAATTGACGCAATTAAATAGGAAAAAAAGAAATGGCAAGCAATGTAAGCACAGTTGATGGAATGGGTTTTGAAGAAGTAAATCAAGCAAGTTTTACAGAAACAATTAGTGGAAGTAATATTTATGGAACAACAGGTAGTTTTACAAATATTAGAATAACAAATCTTGTTGGTGTAACATCTATTAGCGGAACAAATATATATGGAACTACAATTAGTGGAACTAACTTTAGAGCAGGTGGAAGTATAACAGATACATTAGGAAGGCACTTTCCAGTAGCAATTGAAAATGATACACAATTATTCGGATATAGAGTAGTTGCTGGAAGTGTTTTAATTGGTAATAGTTCTTCAGGATTAATTGCATTTCCTTCAGCAGGAAGTTTTTCAACGGCAAATTATTTCATGACTATAAGCGCAAGAGATTGGTCATTACCAGTAGCAAGTAACACAAGTGGAACAGGATTTTCCATAAGTGGATTAAGAAGAGCATCTGGATGTTGGGCATATGGTCCATCAGGAACAGTAGCCGATTGGATAGCAGTAGGAATTTAAAAATTATTTTAAAAAATAATATGAAAGGAGGATATAAAAATAAATGGCAGATAGCGTAACGACAGGAAGTATAATGGGACAAGGATTAGTGCCTGGATTACCACATTCAATAATGGTATCAGGAACTTATGCAATTGTTAGTCCTACTTTTAGAGTTGTAAATTTTAGTCCTAATAATTATCTAACATCAGTTACTGGAAGCGATATTGCTTATAGTGTTTCTGATGGAATATTCTATATTGGTGATATAACTCTTGGTGTAGGTGGAAGTGGATGGACAGCATTAATAACTGTTTAAATTTTAAAAATGGGAGCAACAGAATTACCGATATATGCATCAGGAACGCAAAGTGGATATACTTCAAATAGTCCAATATATATAAGTGGAACTTATGTTCAAGCACAAGGAGCAGTTCAATTAGTTTTATTATGTGCATTATCAGGATTAGCAGTAATTCCTGTAAGATGTGATAGCACAGGAAGAATAGGAAGCATAGTTTAATGCCATTTAATTTATAATATCTTAAATGACAACACTCACTGACGTTCAAATAGGAAGTATAGTTTCTGGGATGATTAGTAATATTCCTGTTGGAATATCAGGATTATTAACGACAATCGTTGATAACCAAGTTTATTTTGCTCAAACGTTAACAGGAGTTACAATTAGTGTATCTTCTATACCAGAAGTATATCAACCTGGAATTACAAGTTTAAGTATTGCCAACGTCCTCAAACTTATGGAAGCACAAGGCATAGGAACAAGCAGTGTTAAAATTGGAGAGTTGTCAATTACAAAAGGAATGTCTCAAGGAACTTCTAAAGAATGGAAAGAATGGGGCATTGAACAATTAAATACTGGTGGTGAAGTTATAAGTTACTACCAATGTTGGGGATGAAAGATAAATATATTAAAGTTAAAGAATTTCAAGACTTTAATAATAATTTTAATATTTTAATAAATACATTTAATCATAAGATAACAGAAGTTGAAAGGAATACAAAAGATATGGCAAAAACAAATCTTATGTTATCAAATAAAATGG
>Ga0172381_10005135_pt1 | contig 13354 bp, 15 predicted proteins | sample Leawel6488metaG_FD_119754 | JGI IMG/M metagenome (GOLD analysis project Ga0172381, IMG submission 119754) | Leachate microbial communities from a municipal landfill in Southern Ontario, Canada - Leachate well 64-88 metaG | ecosystem: Engineered > Solid waste > Landfill > Unclassified | place... | reverse complement strand
GAAAACGCCGCGTTTCCCTTGCATATCTGCCTTATGGAGCAGCGCCTCATGAGTGTCGGTCGAGGTGAATATGGCGTACTCGACTGCGTCCCAATAATCGCCGAGAATCTTCATGGCTGTGTTTATCAGGACTCCTTTCCCGTTCCCGCCGCTGCCGTAGAAGAAGACGATTGCTTGCTCCCCGATATCGCCGGTCATGCTGTAACCAAGCCACCGTTGGACGAACCGCCGGACATCCTCATTCGGGAGGATCTGGCGGACGAACCGTTCCCAGGCGAGGTTGCGGGCCAGCGGGTCGTAGGAGACGTTCGCCAGTTTAGTGATCTTATCCTCGCGCCGATGCTCATGGAGCACGCCTGCCCGGAGGTCGTAGGTGCCATTCTCGAGGTTCAGCAGCCACCCATCAGTATCCAGTTCGTCGAAATGGATCGCGATGCTCGGGAAGCTCGATGCCAGCGTGAGCATCTTCTTCATCTTCTCCAGGCTCTTCATGGCCCGGATCCGGGCGGCCAACTGTTTAAGTTGTGCGTCAAGTCGCCGAATCGCGGCCCTATCATCTTCGGCATCGAGGGCCTCCCGCTCGTCAAAGAGCTGCCGCCGCTGTACTGTCAGGAGTTCCTCATGCCCGAGCGCAAACAGGCTTGCCTTCCGGACGATCCACTGATTTCCATCCTCTCGCCAGCGCCGAGAGTCCCACATCAACCACTGGCCCCATCCGGCACAGTGGAGGATATTCGTGTGGTTCTCCCGGACGAACAGTCGCGCGACATCGAGGTCCGAGTAGTCGCACTCGTCGAACCCGTCCAGGAAGTTCCGGAGGTTGTTCTCGGCGTGGTCCAGGTCAGTGATGTAGGAAGGGAGGTAGGTGGTCCGGGTGATCTGGAGCCCGGTGTCCGGGGCATACGTCACCTCGACCGGCGCGTCGGGTAGGTTGGAGTTCAGGTGCCGGCGGTAGGCGATGATCCGGAATGGTTCCTGTCGCGCCCCGTCCAGGACCCCCTCCTGCATGTTGCGATACTCTTCGTACCGGATCAGGTTGTACCGGTTCACGGTGCGGTAGAGTGCCTGCGTGCCGTCCGGGTAGCAGAGCAGGCCGGAGTCGTTCATGGTGTAGCCTTCGGACTCAATCAGCTCTGCATCCAGCTCGTCGCATAACCTATCATGCTCGATCGTCAGCAGGCGCCCGGAGCTGCCAGCGGCGAGCAGCCAGTTCTCGTTTGTAACCTCATCCGGCAAACCCTCATCTTCACGTGGAGTTTCTGTAGGGCCGCTCCCCTCGGGCGCAGGGGCGATCTCATGGAGGAAATCAGATAGTTGGTCTGAAGAAATGGTGAAATTTTCGATGATAGAAACGTTGGTCAAACAGGCTGCTAATTGACGGCGATCATACCCCCGCTCATGCAATGACAGGATGTAGCCGCGTATTCGGGACACTGAGGTTGACGACAGATCCGTAAAATCTGTCATTGACTCCATCTCCCCGAACTAGGATTGATTCGTTCCGGAATACGGATGAATACAGAACAATATTTATATAGTAGCCTGTGTATTGTAGTAATGTCAACCAATCTAAATCACCTACGTCCAACTAACCCTGCATGTTTGCCATCTTTGGGGGTCAACCACTCCAATTACCGGATGTCCAACATCGGGGTTCCAAACCCTACAACCCTAACTTTCGCCCATTCCGCTCCCTGTCAACCAGGGCGGGATCGGCACCACTGATCCATGTGCGGCCGCTGCGCCACATCGGCTGCGCTTTCGTGCGACGGGGGGAGCGCCACCCCCTCCGTTCATGATCACTTATACTGAGCTGCTCTGTGCTGGCTGTTTCTGAGCCGCTAAGCCGGCGTTGTAGTCTTTGGCGTACTTCTGACCGTTACGCTCTCCTTCGCGGGTGAACTCCTGCAAGTCAGTAACCTTGACTCTAAAGAGTCTGCCGAACCGGGATGCCGGAAGCATCCCTATGTTACACCACCGCTGTACTGCCTGGGTCGAGACGTTCAGGATCTCCGCGACCTCCTCGGTCTTTAGATACTTCGAGAACACGGCCACTTCTCGGACCACTACTGTCTCCTGGCCGGCCAGTTCGTGAGGGGCTGCCACATCGTCCATATAGTCTTTATGTCGTTGTTGATGTATATATATGCTTATTGATCCGTTTCGCGATCCTGTAGGTCGTCTGCAGAGAGCTCACCCGAGCGGTACTTCTGCAGGAGCTCCCGAGTATCCTCCTCGCACTTCCGGACAAATGTCAGGAAGTCACGCTCCTTGATCCTCCACGATCCGCCAAACTTTGTAGCCCCTAGATCCCCGGTAAGAATGAGTTCTCGGACGGTCTTCGGTGTCAGCCGCAGGATGTTAGCGACTTCACGTGTAGTTAGGTATTGCTCGAACGCGCGGGGCGGGGCTTTGTTGTTTATGCCCTTTTCCGTGTTCTCCATTCTTGATTAGGTAAGAATGGGTTCAAAATAAAGATATTGTATGGGTATTTGAGCGGGTATCGAATATTTTTTCCACCCTCGGCGGCTACTATGTGCGTATTGTTCCAATAAGGTTTATGTAAGGGTGAATTGCACTCCTTGTTTATGCGGATAACTGTGGCGGTATCCGCATAAGTCAGTGGTTGGTTGATGATATGGGCAAAGGTAAAACGCGCCGGTTCATTCCGGCAATCCCCGATGAAGATTGGCATTCGCTCAATAATCTTCGGAAAGAGCACAAACTCTCCTGGGAACAGGTCTTTGAACGGTTCAGGATGTACAGTGGCGGGGTGGAATACATTTTCACGGCGCCCGGCAAACTGACAAAGCAGACGAGGCTCGACCTCAATACTGTCATGGGGCTGATCAACACCTGGATCTCGAATATCTCGCACAACTGGTACGAGATCCACAATACTCCCGACATCTCTGTCTTGAAGAAGGCGGGCACTTATGCCGGCAGACCGGCAATCTGCATCGGTGCGGGGCCGTCGCTCTTCGATCATGAGCATCTCGACCTCCTGGCGGAATCGTCATTCCAGGATAAGGGAGGTGTCATCTTCTCGACGGCGCACTCGCTCAAGTGGTGCCTGGATGCGGGAATCGTCCCTGACATCGTGAATGTGGTTGATGGCGATCAGAAGATGGTTGATTTCATCTCCGGGGCTCCGGAAGGTGATGGGTTGGATGTAAACGAGGTGGTTGACACGATCAAGCTCGTCTACATTGCGTCCACTCATCCCGAGGTCCTCAATCGATGGGAAGGCAAGCAGAAATACACGTTCATGTCCGGGGTGCCGCAGAGCATCATCCCGAACGTCGACACGTTCCTCTCGGTCCTGCTGCCTGAGTTGACGCAGCTCGATACTGGTGGCAACTCCGGGACGTGTAATTTCTCGCTCGCGGCGTATCTCGGGTGCGGGCCGATCGGCCTGGTCGGGATGGACTTCTCCTATCCAAAGAACTACCCGTACGACCAGACTCAGTATTACAACGCCTACCTGCGATCGGTAGGGCTGGAGTACCGGGACGTCCAGGAGATGATCGAGAAATGCTACACGGACTACGTGCATCCGGTCTACGAGACGGAGTGCTATTACGATTTCGTGTACGAGGTCTTCATGAACGGGCTCCTCGAGCTCTCAAAGACCTATGAGCAGGTATGGGGAACAAAACTGATCAACTGCACAGAAGGTGGCGCTATTCATGCAGACAACATCGAGTGTATCGGGCTCGGAGAGTTCATCGAGCGATACACGGTTTGAGATACCGTTTCTCCGGCCGCCGTTCGACAACTCCGAGTTTGGGGCCGTGATCGACGTCATGGAGACGACCGCGATCTCTTCTGGCCGTGCGGTGCTGCACCTCGAGGAGCGGTTCCGGGAGATGACGGGCGCTCGGTACGCGTATGCAGTCAACTCCGGGACGACAGCACTCGAACTGGCGCTCCGGGCGCTCGTCCGGGCAGGCGACCTCTCGTTCGGCGACCGGGTGATCGTCCCGTCGTTCACGTTTTCGGCCGTGGCGAACGCCGTCGTGAGCGCGGGGTTGGAACCCTGCTTCGCTGATATCGACCCAAAGACCTGGAACCTCGATATCGGCCGCATCCAGGCGACCAGGGAGAAGGCGATCATCGTGACCCATACCTTCGGGAACCCGGCCGATATTATCGGGGTTCAGGGGCTCGCGGCGGATCACGGCATGATCCTGATCGAGGATTGCGCGGAGGCGTGCGGAGCCCGGTGCGGCGACTTCCCGGTCGGCTCGTTCGGCGATATTGCGGCCTTCTCATTCAATGCTACTAAGAACATGACGACCGGGGAGGGGGGGATGGTCTGCACGTCGTCGGCACCTCTCTCTGCTGAGATCTCCCTTCTCCGGGAGCACGGACTGGTCCATTCAGCGCGGGGCGTCCGGGATACGCTCTTGCCCGGGCATAACTACCGGCTTGCGAATATCCTTGCGGCGATCGGGGTCAAGCAGTTTGACAAACTGGAGGCTAACAACACGTTCCGGAACGTGATCGCGGAGAAGTACCGGGAGGCGCTGGCCGGGCTGCCGGTGGAGTTCCAGGCGCTCGAGCCTGACAATTACCATGCCTACCAACTCTTCACGATCCGCGTGCCGCCGGAGCTCCGGGATCTCCTCTACGATCGGCTCCGGGAGGAGAGCATCGAGGCGAAGATCTACTTCAACTACCCGATCCACCTGCAGACATTCTACCGGGAACGGGGGTTCTGCGTCTGCACTGAGGGCTTGGTGGAGACGGAGAACCTGGCTCTGGATTGTATCTCGCTGCCGATGTACCCCTCCCTCTCCCTCAATGAGGTGCAGCGGGTCGCGGCCGTCGTGGCGGAGGTGGTCGGGTGACTGATGACGGAGCGTTCATCGTGGCCGACTGCTGTGTCAACTGGCGGAGCCTGCCGGAATTAGCGGTCTTGATCCAGGTCTGCAAAGGGGCCGGGGCCGATGCTGCAAAGGTCCAGGTCTTCAGTGAGAAGGATATCGCCGACCATCCCCGGGCGGCAGAACTGCGGAGATTGATCCTTACAGAAGAAGATCTAGCGAAGATCCGTCAGACCTGCGACCGGGTTGAGATCCCGCTCGGGGTTACAGTAACAGATGCGGCATCGGTGGAGTGGGCTGCACCATTGGCACAGTATCTCAAGATCCGGTATGCGGATCGATACAACGAAGAACTCGTCGATACGGTGCTCGAAACCGGGAAAGAAGTCCACCTATCGTGCGACCAACAATACGTTAACGATCCGGTAACAGCGGAGGTCGTGGCGAATCCTCGGGTCTCTCTCCTGTATTGTGTGCCGGAGTACCCGCCGACCGAGCCGCCGGTCTGGCCTGACTTCTATACGAAGTTCGCGGGGTTTTCGTCGCACTATCCAGACCTGATGGTGCCCTATATCGCGTGGCGGGAAGGGGCGCGGATCCTGGAGGTTCACGTGAAGTTCCCTGGTTACTCCTCGGAGTGGGTGCCGATCGACGGCGCGGTCTCTCTCTCGGCATGGAATTTGAAGACGTTACGGGAGTACACTGCTCCCCGTTCGGGTTTCGGGCCAGCAACGGAGGTGCAGAGATGAGCGGATGTCATGGTAACTGCGGGAGGAGTATGTGTCGCAACGACGAGCAGCTCGGTAGTGTCGAGGAGCATGGGTTTGAGGTCGCACCTTCTGGCCGGCTCCAGCTCAAGGCTGATCCGTCGACCGGGATCGAGTCTCCCTCAGAGAGGAAGGGGACCGTCCTGATCACCGGGGGTGCGGGGTCGCTCGGGAAGATCCTGGCTCTCTACTACGCCGGCACCGGGCACACTGTCCGGGTGCTGGACATCAACGAGGGGGAACTCGCGTCCCTGGATCATCCGGGCGTCCGGAAACTTTACGGCTCGGTCTGCTCGCCGGAACGGCTCGCCCTGGCAATGAACGGGGTGGATCTCTGCATCCACACGGCCGCCCTGAAGAACCTGGACGTCTCCGAGTACAATGTCGAGGACCTGGTCGCGACCAACATCCAGGGCACGCTCAATGTGGCGCGAGCGGCTATGGATGCCGGGGTCAGGGCTGCGGTCTTCATCTCCACAGACAAGGCGGTCGAACCGACCACGGCCTACGGGGCGTCGAAACAGATGGGCGAGCGGATCTGGTTGTGGGCGAACCGCGTCTCGCGTGCGTCAAAGTTCGTGGTCTTCCGATCCGGCAATTTCTGGCAGTCGAAAGGCAACGTCTTCGAGGTCTGGAAACGGCAGGTAGCCGTCGGCGGCCCGCTGACGGTCACGCATCCCGACATGAAGCGGTATTTCATCAGGATCGACCGGGCGGTCGAGCTGATCGCACAGGCCGTTCGTCAGGCGGACGGGGGCGATATCATTGTCCCTCATATGCCTGAACATCAGATCGGCGACCTGGCCCGGGAGATGTTCCCTGGCGTCCCAATCCGCGTCACCGGTCTTCGGCCCGGGGAGAAGATGGTCGAGCGGTTGATGACCGACGACGAGCGCCGGGTCGCCGTGGAGGGGAAGGGGTGGTACCGGATCCCCTGGCTGGCGAGGCCGGCCTACCCCTCCGTCAAATCTCCACGTGGAGATGACGAGGGGGTGAGGCCCTGATGCGGACGATCGCGATTGTGCCGGCAAAAGCGGAATCGACCCGGTTCCCTAACAAGAATTTCGCACCGTTCCTGGAGACGAATCTCCTCGCTCACGCGGTCGAGAAACTCCTGGCGGTCTGCGACGAGGTGCTCGTATCCACAGACGCGCCGTACCGGGCGTTCAGGGCGCTGGATTCCCTGGCCCCGGAGTACCGGGGCCGGGTCGGGGTGTCGGAACGGGATCCGTCCCTCGCGCAGGCGGAGACGCCGACCGAGGCTGTGGTGGCGGATCTCCTCGAACGACGGGAGGATATCCAGCCCAACGACATCATCGTTCTCTCTCAGGTGACTTCACCTCTCTTGAGACGTGAGAGTCTCGAACGAGCACTCACTCGGTTCATCGCCGAGAAACCGAAATCGTTGATCGCCGTGACGCCGGACATGCGGCCCTGCGGGGCTTTTTACCTCTTCACGAAAGGGGGGTTCATGGAGGAGAAGGCGATCTACCGGTCGGGGATGGTGATCCATATGATCCCGTTCGCCGAAGGATTCGATATCGATTATCCTCATCAACTCCCCGTCGCCGAGGCGCTCGCCCGGAGGGACACCTCATGATCCGTGTCATGGTGCCGATCGGCTGCCGGAGCGACGAGGGGCTGTCTGCCCCGATCATCCGGCGGATGGAGCAGCATCCTGAGTTCGTAGTCTACACGTGTAGGCTCGAGCCCCGGAATTACTCGCTCAGTTATCAGGTCGTGAGCGAGTGGATTGGGTCGTTGGCCCCTCTGCCAGACCTAGCACTGATCGTCGGCGACCGGGCGGAGATGCTGGCGGCTGCGACGGCCTGTTTCCACGCGAATATTCCAATCGTCCACGTGTACGCCGGAACCACAAACTCGCTCGCGACCCATGACGATATCGCCCGACACATGATATCGCTGATGAGCGACGTGCAGATCTGCGAATCGTCTCATGCAGCGTTCACGGTCGCGAACCTCCTGACGTCCGTCCGGAAGCAGCCCGATTGCCATGTGGCCGGGATCACGCACCTGGACGATCTGGAGGTCGATGATTCCCTGGTGTCGGCGCAGAAGTACGACCTGGTCCTCTACAACCCCGTCACACTCGGGGAGGATGTCGACGGCCGGCTCCAGGCGGACATCTCTTCGATCATCTATGCGCTCGATCAAGGTGGGCGGCGAGCCGTCCTGATCGGCCCGAACCCCGATCCTATGATTGGCATGGCCTACGAGAGCCTGCTCGATCGGGTGGACTCCTATTTCGCCAACCTCCCTCGGCCGCAGTTTCTCGGGCTGCTCGCCAACTGCACGCGGTTTGTCACGAACAGCTCGGCGGCCTACTACGAGGCCCCGCACTTCCTGAAACCGAATCAGATCTTGATGGTCGGGCCGCGCAACCTGACTCGTTCACAAGTTAATGCCGTCCCGGGCGGGAGCGACCGGGTGATCGATGAGGTGGTGACATATGCCCGATCCCGAAGGCGCGTATAGGGTCTACTTGAAAAAGGGCGAGAAGGCGCCACGTGGGGTCGAGGTGATCGAGTCTTCACGTGGAAAGCGTTACTATCTCAAGAAGAGGGTCCGGCAGTTCAGGCAGCGGGCGAGCCGTGCCGGCAAACCGGTCCCTTCACGTGAAGAACTGGTGCCGGCAAACGAACCTGTTGCCGAGCCGGAGGACTCAAAGCCGCAAGCAAGCGTCTGGAGCACCGAAGAGGAACCGCCCGGAGGGTACCGTGATCGTCGGGCGCAGAAGCGTCTTGTCCGGGTCGACGCCCTCCCGCAGGTTCGGGTGGAGTTCTCGCCGCTCGGAGACGGCGTCAATCCGGTGGAGATGCTGATCTACCTCCCGGATATTTTGAAAGAACTGGTTACGGAAGTTCGGGCTCTCAGGGTGGCCGTCGAGGCGCTCGACGGGAAGAAGGTGATCCGGTGACGCACGATCGGGAGTGGTATGAGAACTGGCAGCCGCCGGTCATCGAGCACGGCCAGATGACAACGTGGGGGTGGACGGTCGCCCACCCGGAGAACCTGGTGCTCGGGAAGTACGTTGATATCGGAGCGTTCACCTACATCAACGCTCTGCAGGGGATTGTCATCGAAGACGACGTGGAGATCGGGAGCGGGTGTGCAGTCTACTCTGTCTCTACGATCGACGGCAAGACCGGGATGGTTACGCTGAAGAGGGGGTGCCGGATCGGGGCGCATAGCGTGATCATGCCTGGAGTGTCTGTCGGAGAAAATACTGTAGTCGGTGCATTATCATACGTGACACATGATCTGCCGGATAATGTAATTGCGTTCGGCGTTCCCGCGCGAGTTCAGCGCGATATCTCTTCTGTCGCTCCTTGATTGGGGCGCAAACTCCCGTATACGGGAGACAAATCTTTTTTAATATATTATTGAACTGATAATAATTAAATTGATTATTTGGTGGTGTGGAGCGTGGCGTTTGATTTCTTTAATCCCTTCAAGATTGTTAGCGATGTGCTGACTTCTGCAGCATCTTCTCTCAGCCAGGGATTAAGTAATATTGCTGGCGTGGGGGTTAATTCCCTACCTCAAGGTTCAAGAACACCTACTCAAGATTCGGGGTTTGGTCCGGGTGCCGGGTTCGGTGGCGGGGGTGCCGGAGGGGTATCGGAGAAGACTTCCGGATCCCCTACGCCGCAACCTACGCCGCAACCTACGCCGCAACCTACGCCGCAACCTACGCCGCAACCTACGCCGCAACCTGAGCCTGTTTACCAGAGTTTCGGGCGACTGGTCATTGTGGTAAACCCTGCATCGAATCCGGAGGTTAAGATATATCTCTTGCCCGGGCGGGGGAACCCGACTGTTGATCTCACACCTCAAGGCCAGGTCAGACTCAGTGCGTTTGAAAGTGGGTTTGAGGTGCCGGCGGGCCTGATCCAGGTCACGCTCTACCGGGGCGGGGGTCAGATCTTCAAACAGGCCACGGTCCCGGCAAATGGTGTGGGTCGGATAATCTTCGATCCTCTCCCCTCAACAACCTCGCAGCCGACTCCTCAGTCAATCCCTCAACCAACCCCTCAACCAACCCCTCAACCAACCCCGCAGCCAACGCTCCCCGCCTTTATCGGAGTCGGCCGTGCGATCTCACTTCAGGTGCCGCTACGGGTTGTCAAAGGTCAGGCGGTCCCGGTATCGGCAAAGGTCTACCTTGCCACCACTCCGATCAGCCCTTCGGACGGCGAGCCGGTGGAGTTGTTGGTGGCGGATGCGGTTGTCGCCCGGTCGACCACGACCGATGGGGTCGTGGCGTTCGACTGGACTGTTCCGGAAGATGCTCCGTTGACGTTCAAGGTCTGTCTCCGGATCCCGCAGAACGATATTCATCCAGAGTATGCCGGCTCCATCGCCTGCAAGGTGGTTTCGGCGACAAGGGAGTACACTGAGGTTGCGGATCGGAAACTCACTGAAATGGAGGAGTACCTGGAAAACCTGGCAGCGGTGCGGGCCGGGCGGGTGAATCTGCTCGAGTCGCAGCGGTTCGACCCGAGCACAGTCCTCCCGGGCGAGGTGCCGGGGATCTCTATGCCGGAGATCACGGTGCCGGAGATCACGGTGCCGGAGATCCCGGTGCCCGAACCGCTCGCTCCCGGTGAGATTAAGATCCCGTTCATCGACATCAAAAAGCCGGGTCCCTTCCCGGATCCGAAGATCTACGTGGATAATCAATTCATCGGAGCCCCTCCGTTGACGGTCGCGAAGGAGCCCGGGAAGCACGTGATCAAGGTGGAACTCAAAGGGTTTGCTCCGGTGTACCGAACGGTTCAGGTGGAATCCGGCGGGGCGGTTATCCTCGATGATTTGAGTTTGAGGTGATTAGAAGATGGTTGATTTCTTTTCGTCGTTGCTCGGAGGGATCTTCGGGCAGAAACAGGAACCCCCTGGTCAGGTTGAGATTGGGTGGGTTGAAGCGATCACGGGGGGTACTTCAAAAATTGCGGAAGCTCTACCGGTTCCGCAACCGGCAAAGATCGGGATCGATATCGGGGGGTGGCTCATTAAGGCGTTCACCCCGTCGCCCGCTCCCTCTACATTCCCTCCGTTACCTGAGAGGGGGGCGCTCCCTACGGTCCCGTCCCCTGCAAATCTCACTCCCCTTCCGGGGGGTCTTCCAGATCCCTCTCTCCTCACAACTCCCCCGACGCCGGGTGGAGTTAGTCTCCCGGGCGGGTTGGGAGGGGCTGTGCCGGTACCTGTTGTGGCATCAGGTCCGGCCATCTCCTCGTCGATGACGGACATTCCACGTGGAGCGTCCTCGATCGCGATCGGGCCGGCCGGTGGGAAGTACAGTAAGTACATGAAACCCGGTCGCTACATCCTCTCGACGGACACCTGGGGGTTGACCCGGAAAGAAACGTTCGGCAGCGCGGCAAGTTTCATGCAGGAGGCGGGTGGCGACTTCTACGACGTCGTCGGGTACACGTCGCTGAAACTGGTGGTCCATTCGGACGGATCGTACAACCTCTGGTCGCGCTCCGGGATGACGAAGATCGCACAGATCCGGTCGGCCGGAGGTCCGGAGTCGATCATGTACGTGGATCCGCTGGAAGAGGCCGGGTTCGAGGTGCGGGCACCGACGGTTGCGACCCCGTCCCTGCCAGCTTCGCTCGGATTCCCGACCTCGCCGACCCCGTCCCTGCCAGCTTCGCTCGGATTCCCGACCTCGCCGACCCCGTCGTCGGTAGCGGAGAAGATTCGGGAGTCGATGCCGATAGCCGACCCGGCAGCGCAGCTTGCGGAGCTCGAACGGCTCGCGCGAGAGGGAGCAGTCGAGCCCCGGGAGCTGGCAGAGGCCCGGCAGGAGATCGAGAGTCAGCTAATCTCAAAGGCAGAGAACGCTACATGGGTAAGGGTCCTTCCGACCCCCTCGGTTCCGGGCGGCCAGGACGTCATCCTGCCTGTCCATGAGGTAGGTCAGGTGCCTGTGCCCGGGGGAGATCTCACTCCGGTACCGAACCCGAAAGAGATCGTCAGCGGTAGTGTCGAGGAGATCAAGGATATCTTGAAACCCAAGATTGGTACCGGGTGGTGATCGATCGTGCTGAACCTGATCTATGGGTGGTACGTCCGGGAGAACCTCAAGGGCTACACGACGTCGGTGGTCTACGAGGAGTCGCTGGCAGCAGGGGATACGGGGAGTCTGGCGATCGGCGACGCAGTTGACGGCGCGGCGCACGCCGCAGACCTGAAATCCTACGATTATCTTATCTACGAGGCGTTCGCCTGTGCTGGCCCCGGGTTCGTGCAGATCGATATCCTCCCGGATAACACGTCGTCCCGGAAGGTCCGGGTCAACGCGACAAAGGACCCGTCCCGAATCACCTTCACTCCGCCGCTGCTCGCTGAAGTGGATACGATCATCAATTACACGAACGAAGGGCAGCCGAACAACCTGTATCTCTGTCTGTCGGCGCTGAAACTCCCGGAGGCATCAATGCCGAAACTGACGTTCCTGGCAGAAGGTCTTGCTGAGATGGTTCCGGTGGTCGACCAGCTCAAAGAGGTCAACTTCTCCTTGCAGAATGTCGTCCGCGTCCTCCAGGGCCAGGATCTCATTGATTATACGGGTGGCGCGACGGTCAGATCGTCGACACATAAGGAGTTCTGCGGGTTCAGGGGGGGTCCGTGAATGGGGTTTCTGGCGAAAGTGGTGCCCTATAGTGTCGTGACTCTCTCGCTCGAGGCCGTCCGGGTCAATGAGGCGCAGGGACCACTCACGATCGGCGGGGTGCAGAAAGCCGACTGGATCGCCAACACCCTGACGGTGCTTGAACTCGACGGTGCGACCCTCTCGGTGCGGCTCGACCGGACACAGAACGACGAGATCCCGTTGTCGCAAGGACTGACGATCGCCGGCGTGGCGATCACGGAACTGTACTGGACAAACGTCGGGCAGGCCGGTAAAACGGCGAAGATCTTTGTGGCCTGGGTGGATTGAGATGCTGGCGGTCAGTAGTGCGATATATTGCAGGATGTTCGGGGGTAGCCCGCCGCGGTACCGGGCAGTCGCTCCGGACCTCGACGACCTCCCGCCGTCTCCTGCCGGCAGCGCGATCGATCCCGGGGAACTCGGGCACGTGATCCTCAAGGCGCTCCTGGACGCGGTTGTCGTCGGCGGGATCGTCTTCTTCTCGTCGCTCGTCGGGATCGGGTGGCAGAACTTCTTTGAGGTGGCCTGGGTTTCGTTCCTCTCAGCCATCGTGACGGTCGGTCTAAATTTCTTCACATCGTTGAGGAAATATCTCTCGGGGGGTGGATTATGATTGATTCTCGACTTCAACAGGTGCTCCAGCAGGTGCGGGAGAACGTCGCTGTTCCGGTGATCCTCGACCTGGTAGAGGTGCCTTCACGTGTAGTTCTCGACGAACTGGCACAGTACGGGCTCCGGGTGACAAAGACCAGTCGGATTCATCCGACCGTCTATGGCAGGGCGATGCCAGGCGCGATCGCGAGCCTGGACGCGCTGCCGTTCGTGGCGCGGATCTACTACGACGAACCGGTGTATGCGGCAAACGCAATCCCTTTTGGGATCGCTCTCCCTGAGTCGGTCGAGATACCTCTCGGGGAGAGCATAGCGGCGATCGGTGCGCCGGCGCTGTGGGAGCAGGGGATCGACGGCAAGGGTGTGAAGGTCGCGGTCATCGATACGGGTGTCTCGCAGAGCCATGAGATGCTCCGGGACGCGATCAAAGGGTCGTTCTCGGCCGTCCCGGATGAGACGGT
>Ga0172381_10005134_pt1 | contig 13354 bp, 16 predicted proteins | sample Leawel6488metaG_FD_119754 | JGI IMG/M metagenome (GOLD analysis project Ga0172381, IMG submission 119754) | Leachate microbial communities from a municipal landfill in Southern Ontario, Canada - Leachate well 64-88 metaG | ecosystem: Engineered > Solid waste > Landfill > Unclassified | place... | reverse complement strand
CCGGCTTTAAACGAAGAGAAATATCTGCCGATTTTAATCGCCTCCATTTATCGCCAAGACTTCCGCGATTATGAGATTATCGTTTCTGATGCCAACTCCGAAGACCAGACCAGACAAATTGCGACTAGCTTGGGAGCGCGGGTAGTGGTGGACGCCAGACGACACCCGTCTTTTCAAAGAAACACCGGCGCCAAAGCGGCCCGAGGAGATATTCTTTTGTTTCTGGATGCCGACTCAGTTCTGCCCGATAAATTTTTGAGCCGAGTAATTAACGAATTCCAAAATAGAAAACTAGGGGTGTCCGGTTTTTATTTAATCTTTGGCTCCGATAAATTTATCTATCGTCTTTGTTCTTTGGGCTATAATTTTTTCGCCTGGTTCAGACAATATTGGCGACCGATTTCAGTCGGGGCCGGAATTATTGTCAGACGAGATGTGCATGAAAAGATTTCCGGTTTTGACGAAGCTCTGTTTGTGGCCGAAGATTATGACTATTGCGAGCGGGCGGCTAAAATCGCCAAGTTTCGATTGCTTAAAACCGTCAGATTGCCATATTCCATTAGGCGAATGAAGAAAGAGGGTGATTTAAAGGTTTTAATTAAATGGTTAAAAATGGGTACTAGGACTTTTTGGGGTAAAAAAATAAAAAAGAAAATCGTTAAATACGATTTTGGTAATTATTAATAGTCCCATGTTATATAAATCTAAAAAATCAGCCTTCACTCTCATCGAGCTCCTGGTCGTGATTGCCATCATTGGTATTTTGGCTACTATTTCAGTTATCGCTTTGCAGAATGCTAGAGCCAAGAGCCGTGACGCCAAACGGGCTGGAGATATAAAACAAGTTCAAACAGCTCTAGAGCTGTTTTTCAATGATAACAATAGATACCCGACTGCGACCGAATGGGAAAGCGGTCAAATCTATTCTACTTCTACCACTGGTACTTCTACCTACATGCAAGTTATTCCGTCCGCTCCGACTCCTAATGATGGATCTTGTTCTGCTAATCAAAACTCCATTAGTTATAATCCTTCTCCCGATGGCTCATCTTACTCTATTTCTATTTGCCTAGGTAATACCACCGGTACTCTTGCCCCCGGACCTAAGTGCCTTACTCCTGGAGGAATAATAGACCGAGACTGTTCTTGCGGAGATGATATTGTTGATTCTCGTGACTCTCAAGTCTATCCCACCGTCAAAATCGGAGGGCAGTGTTGGTTGGCGAAGAATATGAATATCGGGACTATGATCGGTTCTAAATTAGCCGATGACGTCACCCTTCAAAATCAAGCCGATGATAATTCAATTGAAAAATATTGCTATGGCTACATCGACCAAGATGATGCCGCTGAAATAGCCACCGGAACGACTAATTGTGGTATTTATGGCGGTCTGTATCAATGGCACGAAGCTCTCCAATTACCGACTACCTGTACCACTCCCACCGCCGTTGATTGCGCCGTTCTTCCCACCGATCCTTGTTGTAATTTTGCCACTCCTCGACAAGGAATTTGCCCGATTGGTTGGCATGTCCCGACCGATACGGAATTTTATATTTTAGAAAGTTATTTAACCGATGTCGGTCAAACTTGTAGCGCCAGTCGATCTTCTGTCTGGGATTGTAATACCGCCGGAGATAAATTAAAGGAGGCTGGAGCGGCTCATTGGACCACTGCTACTTCGACCAACTCCTCTGGCTTTACCGCTCTTCCGGCTGGCACCGGCAGTAATGCTGGCGCATTTATAAATCAATTAACGAATGGCATCTTTTGGTCATCTTCTGTCAGCGGCGTTAATGCTCAGCATCGGCTTTTAAATTCAGGCCATTCAGACGTTTTACGACGTCCATTTCCTAGAGTTTATAGTTATTCAGTCCGCTGTTTAAGAGATTAATTTATTAATTTAAATAATATGAAATTAGACCTAATAAAAAATCCCAGCGTCTTGCTGAGAGTGTTGATGGGCGGAGTGTTTTGTGCGGCCGGTCTTTTTAGATTGTTTGTGCCTCAGGCGGCTTTGGACGAGATGGCTAACCTGAGCCTGCCGGCGTTATTGGTTTTTCCGATCACTGCCTTTGAAATAGTGATGGGGTTGTCTTTGATTTTAAATCGCTTTGTAAAATATACGGCCGGTGCTTTAATTCTCTTTTTATTTTTCGCTCTAATCAGAGGGTTGGCTATCGGTGGTTTGGGATTATTTTCTTCGGCTGGAGAATTATTTGTCTTGAACACTACCCCCACTGATATCTTTATGCACTTGGTTTTCTTGATTATTTTGCTCTACCTTTTTTTGACGGCCATTCCAAAAAACTCGTCCGATGTGCCAAGCGATGCCCAGCAGAACTAACAGAATAATTGTGGTTTGAAATTTATCCCACCACGGTCCGATATTGTCCCAGTGATCGCCCAGAGCCATTCCGATATAAACTAACAAATAACTCCAAATCCAAGAACCAAGAAAAGTATAGAGACAGAATTTGAGGAAATTACCGCGGGAGACTCCGGCGATGAAAGAGATGAAAGTTCGAATAACTGGCATCAGACGGGAGAAAAAATAAGTCAGATCGCCATAGCGGGCAATGAATTTGTCCGCTTTTTCTATTTCATGATGAGAGATCAGTAGCCATTTGCCATATTTCCACAGTAGCGGTCGGCCCAATTTTTGCCCCAACCAATAACTGACCATGGAGCCTAGTAAACAGCCTAAAGCCCCAACCAAAGCGGCTAAATGTAAATTCATCTGGCCTTGGCTCACTAAAAACCCGGCATAAGGCAAGATAATCTCTGACGGGATCGGGATATTACATGACTCCAGAGCCATTAGCAACATTGTTCCGCCGTAACCGAGCTGGTCAACGAAGAAAACGATAAATAGGGTTAGTTTTTCGATAATAAATTCAATCATAGAGGTTACTATAACATGTTTTTAAGAAGAGGCCAAGCTTAAAATCGCCGAAACTTGACTAATAACAAAAAAAAGAGCATAGTAGTCCTATTGTTTAATTAATTTTTACTTATGGAAATCAGAAACATCGCAATTATTGCCCATGTGGATCATGGCAAAACTACTCTCACCGATGCTCTTATGCGTCAGACCAACATGATTGAGGAAGGCGTCAGCATGGACAGCAACGATTTAGAGAAAGAACGAGGTATTACCATTTATTCCAAGAATACTTCCGTCGTTTATCGGGATACTAAAATCAATATCATTGATACCCCGGGTCACGCCGACTTCAGTTCCGAAGTGGAGCGGATTTTGCGTTCCATTGATTGTGTCTTATTATTAGTTGATGCTCAAGAAGGTCCGATGCCTCAGACTAAGTTTGTTTTAAAAAAATCTTTGGAGCTCGGATTAAATCCTATCGTCGTGATTAATAAGATTGATAAGCCCGCGGCCCGCGTGCCGGAAGTGGAAGAGATGGTTTATGAATTGTTTATGGATTTGGGGGCGACTGATGAACAATTGGATTTCTCGGTAGTTTATGCCGCCGCCAAACAAGGTTACGCCAAACTTAACATGGCCGATGATAATGTAAATTTATTTCCTCTCTTGGATTTAGTATTGGAAAAAGTAAAACCGGCGGCGACTATTGCTGACAAGGAAGGCCCATTCTTGGCTCAACCTTTTAATCTCGCTTATGACAATTTCCTGGGTCGTTTAGCCATTGTCCGAGTTTATTCCGGTAGTATTAAATATGGTTCCAGCGTGATTATCATGAATCCTCAAGGTGAAATCAGAAACGCCAAAATTGGCAAGTTATTCAGTTTTTTCGGACCAAAAAGAAAGGAAACCGATTTGGTGGAAGCCGGCGACGTCGTGATGATTGCCGGACTGCCTAATATTGATATCGGTGAAACTATCGCTATCTCCGCTGACCAAACCCAATTACCGGCGATTAAAATTGATGAGCCGACTATTTCTTTAAACTTCTTGGTAAATAATTCTCCTTTTGCCGGTCGGGATGGCAAGTTTGTAACTAACCGCCAATTAAAAGAGAGATTGGAAAAAGAATTGGAGGTTAATGTTGGACTGAAGGTTGATTTTTCCAGTGGTGACCAATATAAAGTTTTCGGACGCGGTGAATTGCACGTCGCAATTCTTTTGGAGAATATGCGTCGCGAAGGTTATGAACTGCAAGTCTCCCAGCCCCAAGTTATTATCAAAGAAGAGAATGGCAAGAAACTGGAACCGTTTGAAGAAGCTTTGATTGATGTGCCGGCTGATATGGCGGGGATGGTGATTGAAAAATTATCCAAGCGGAAAGGATTGCTGCAAGAAATTAAAAATCACAATAATCAATCTCGTTTGGTGTTTGAGATCCCGACTCGGGGTCTATTGGGCTTCAGAAATGAATTCGTGGTAGCTACCAGAGGTGAAGGTATTTTATGTTCTCGCTTCGTTGGCTTCAAGGAACACGTCGGAGAAATTGATAAGTTTGATGCCGGCTCCATGATTTCCATGGCCACCGGTAAGGCCCTAGCCTATGCCTTGTGGAATCTGGAAGAACGGGGCGCTTTATACGTTGGACCGAACATTGAAGTTTATGAAGGCATGGTGATTGGCAACACCGCTAAAGGCCTGGATATGGCCGTTAATCCGATTAAGGGTAAGCATTTAACTAATGTTCGAGCTTCCGGTACCGATGAGGCCGTGAAATTAACCCCGTCTAATCCGATTACTTTAGAGGGTGGTCTCGAAATTATGAAGGGCGATGAATATTTGGAAATTACGCCCAAGAGTGTTCGTCTGCGCAAACAAATTTTGACCGAGACTGATCGAGTCAGGGCCGGGAGAAAGGCTTAGAATTAGATTAAAATTATTTCAATAAAAAACAGCTTTTCTGAAGCTGTTTTTTGGTATCAGGGGGATGGCAAATTATATAAGTATGCTATAATATTATAGTCTATGAAATCTAAAAAAGCCTTTACTCTCATTGAACTTCTGGTCGTGATAGCCATCATCGGTATTTTGGCGACCGTTTCCATTATTTCTCTGTCAAATGCCAGAGCCAAGAGTCGTGATGCCAAGCGAGCCGGAGACATGAAGCAAATTCAAACCGCCTTGGAGTTATTTTTTAATGACAACAATCGCTACCCCACTGTGGCTGAATGGAACACCAATCAGCTCTATTCCACTTCTACCGCCGGCACCTCCACTTATTTGCAAGTCATTCCCGGCGCTCCGACTCCAGCGGATGGAAATTGTACTACCGCTGAAAATACTATTAGCTATTCTCAGGGTTGCGGTGGCACCTCTTATTCCATCTCTTTTTGCTTGGGGAACACTACCGGCACTCTGACTCCCGGGTCAAAATGTCTGACCCCGGGTGGAATTCTTGATGTTAATTGTGAGAGTAGTTGCGGCCATCCTTTTACGGATTGCCGGGACAATCAGTCATATGAGACGGTTCAAATTAACAACCAATGCTGGCTGGCTGAGAATCTAAATGTCGGCTCTCGGATTTGTACTGCGGGGACAACTTGCGTTACCGAACCGGATGATTCTTTCGATTATAATAGTATTGAAAAATATTGTTATTTGAATGATGAGACCAAATGCGACACTTATGGCGGACTTTATTCTTGGTCGGAAACTATGGGCCTGCCCAATAAGTGCAAAGATGGTGCCTATAGTACGGTTGATTATTTTAGTTTTAGCCATGATACTTATTCCGATTGTAATTTTACTAATCCGGATCGAGGTATTTGCCCAGAGGGTTGGCATGTTCCTTCTTATTTCAATGGCCAGGATGCTTATACTTATTATAATGATTGGTATCCGCTCATTGCTTATTTGTCCGTTGATGGTCAAGGTGGCGCCGGCACGGATGTCGGCAACAAATTAAAGGCGACGGGAACTACTTACTGGGAAACTCCTAGCGCCGGTACTAATTCCTCCGGCTTTAATGCCCTAGGAACTGGTTTTAGGGGTGATACCGGTAGCTACGCTTATCAATTGTATTATAGTTATTTTTTTACAGCCTATCCTTATGGTGCTGGATTGTCTTGGGTTAATACCTTGGGTTATAATATAGCCTATTTGGCCGGCGGAACTTATTGGGGTGCAAGAAATTATGCTTGGCCGGTGAGGTGTATTAAGGATAATTAATTGGGTTTAATTTTTATTTATAAACAAAAAGGCTCTGTTAATAGAGCCTTTTTGTGATGTCTGAGCGGGTAAGGGGAATTGAAAATTGAAGTTGAAATTGTGAAAATTGCTGAAAAGTGAAGAAAAGTTAATAAAGTCGGTGATTTAATCTATTGTCGGATGTATCAACTTATATCAGTTTGAGTCATCATGTATCGCCCCTCGGTCACAATAGCGTCACAATTCTATTTTGGCGCTTAGCAATATAGGGAGAGGTGATAGATGTCCATAGGCTTGGAGGCATTGTTAAAGTTTGACAAAAGCTGTAAAATAAGTGTAAGATTTATGCTCTAACGCTATAAATATGGATAAAGGACAATCACTGTCTGAATTATTGAATAATTCTATTATTAGCCTAAAAAAATGTTATTGGTCTTTACTTTTGTTTAGGTTTTTTGTTTGGTCATTTCTCGTTTTTTTCTTTTTAGCGGTTATATATTTGGAGTTAGGGACAGAATGGATAAAAAAAATAAATGATTTATTATATGTTGCAGATCTAGGGCTAAATGCGGTTCTTATTTTTTTAGTAGGATGGTTGGTAAATAAGCTTGATATAAAAGCTTTGTATTTCCTTTTTTTATTTTCCTCCTTCCTCTTTATAATATATTGTGAATCTTTATTATTTAATTGCGGAAGAACTAAAACCAAGTTGTTGTCTATTTATAAAACATAAATAAAATATGAATAAAGAAATTAAAAAAGCGTTGTTGAGTTTATTAATAATTTTAATTATATTTTTTGTTCTTTTTAAAATTACAAAAAGCATAAGAGATTCTGTACCTAGCCCCTTGTCTAGTAGCACCGCCATTAATTCTGATATAATAATAGCCCCGAACGTAGACGAGCCTACAGTTGCTGGAGAAACAAAAGAATATGAGAGCGTTGTTTTGTTGAACAAAGCATATATACCATCCCAAGATGTTTATACTAATAATTATAATAAGGAATCAATAAGACTTGCTCTAAATGGTGAGTTTGATGACGCATATTTTGAGGTTACTGGTAGTGTTTTTGGGAGTGGTAGACATTTTTTGTCTTTTAACTTCGATTCAATTAGCGGGGTTTTAAATGCAATGAGAAAATCAAAAAATGAAATAGATTTAGATCAAACTAAAATTTTGGGTGGCGTTTTTGTGGGCGGTGTTCCGATCCAAGTAAAGGTTTCTCTTCTTGATAATATTGTATTGTCTTCAACAAAAGAAGAGTTCGATAGCTTGGGCGGCAAAAAAACAATATCATTGTGGTCTGAAATGTTAAAAAAGCCAGCTTTAAACACGCCAACAATAGTTCCGTTTTTATTCGCCCCGTTTAATGAATATGGACAGTATGGAGGGGCAAAAATAGAAAAAATAGAATTTAAATTTGTGTGTAAACAAGGTAGTCCTTGTGGTGCTGGCGTTTGTGAAAACGATAAAAAGTATACCGAATGCCTAAAAAATTTATTTGGAATTGAAGCGGCTAAAAGTTGGTGTGATAGATCAAGAGAAAAGGGCTGCGATAATTTGTAATTTATAATAAATCAAATTTTAAACAAAAAATACCCAAAATTGGGTATTTTTTGTTTGTGTTAGCTTGATTTACTACTTGGTAATCTTCATGGCAGTAGGCAGTATGTCATTAAAAAACTTTAATTTATTCGTTATATCAATATGTTGTCTGCTTTTTTCAAGTTTCTCCTCTAAATCTGGCATAAGTAATCCTTTGTGGGTTAAATGAAACCAACTTTTGTAGATTCCAATGGTGGGTGGATTATTATTTGTTAAAGTATAATACATTCGGCAAGAGTCAAATAAATACATCTCTACTGGTTTGTAAAAAAATTTTAAAGGTTTGTCATAATTTTTATCATCGGCGTGTTTAAAATAGTTGCCAGCAGATCTAAATAAATCTCTTATCTCTTTTCTTTCTTTGGGAATAATCCAGTTTAAATCCCTGTCTAAGTCTGACTTCAGTCCTTGTTTTTTAATTAAATCACTTAATAAATTATAAACAGCCCAAACCAATGTATAGGTAGCCACAACATCTTCGTCATAAAAATAGAGTCTTATCGCAACATCCAATTGTCTTCTTGCGGCGTCAATTTTTGTTACATAAAAAAATGGTGCATTATTAATGATTTGTTTTTGATCATCTTTCATCCTTGTGTTATGTTAAATTTAGTCTGGGTGTCTCTGCTAAAATAATATCATACCTGGCAAACAAACTCTATCGAAAATGGTTAATTATTAATTCCAGCTTTCTTTTAAATTATCTGAAAGCATTTTTTGGAGCAAATCTTTTGCTATCAATTTAACGTTGTTTGTTTTAGCTAATTCAATTGCTTCCTTGGTAAAGTTGCTTGTAGTTACCACAACCGCTTCATTGCAATCATAATGGTTTTTTGCGGCCACAGCTTCTTGAATAGCGCTATTACCAGCATTCCAATTTTTATAACATTTTGCCTGGACTAGAATTCTTTTTTGGTCTTTTGTGGCTATTAAATCACCTCCTTGATCGCCAATTTTTCCATTTGATTGTACGGAATACCCCATAGCCTCATAAAGACGATATAACAAGTGTTCAAAATCTGATCCGCTTAATTTTGAAAAATTATTAGTACCTTGGGCAATGCTATTAATAGTTAGATTATATTCCTTATTTTCTATATAATCGGACAGGAGGCCACAAAGTTCGGCCGGAGAAAGTTTTATTCCTTTTTGGTCCAAAAAATGTATTAAATCATTAATCCTATTCCAGCTAATTTTATAGTTCCTTTTTACCCAAACATTTTTATCTTTTTCTTGCCCAAGCCCAAATCTGGAAATAAAATTATTAATATATTCTTCTAGCCCCGCACTCTGGATTGCTGTCAGAATGCTATTTTTTCTCTTAGCGAGTTCATCGATTTTAGATTTTTTTATAAATTTAATCGAAAAAATTATCAAGGCAGCGATAAATACTAAGAAAAAGAAGTAACCCCAGAAGTCTTTACTGTCTGTGATGGCTACAAATATTAAGCTAAAAAGTATAAGCGCTCCACATCCGCTAGCGCCTTCTATGGTTTTATATTGTCTTTGCGTCATAAATTGTTGGTTATTTATATTTTGTCCCTTCTTTAATTTTATCTTAATTTTAGGATAAAAACAATATAAAAAATAAAAACAGTTATGAATTAAGCCATTTTATATTGTTACCTTAAAAGCCCAGTAAAACAACAAAAAACAGAGTCTTAAACTCTGTCTTTTATCTGAGCGGGTAAGGGGAATTGAACCCCTCTCTCGACCTTGGCAAGGTCGCATAATAGCCACTATACGATACCCGCATACTTTGGAGTGCGGAGCGGACGGGACTCGAACCCGCGACCTCTGCCGTGACAGGGCAGCGCTCTAACCAGCTGAGCTACCACTCCAAAATAAAAAATAATGTAAATAATATTACATATTGATAACTAGGAAAAATATTAGCAAATATCCTCACCCTTGTCAAAGGGTTTATTATAGGCTATAATAAGTCTAGATAATAGGTTCGAGTTTTAATTTAAAATAGGTGAAAATACCAAAAATATGGGAGAAAACAAGCAAAATAGTGGAGAATTAGACACCGCTTCTTTGAATCAAATCAAGGTTGATTTGTTGAAACAAAAAGAACAGATCAAGAAGGATTTGGCTGATTTGGCGCGTAAAGATTCGCATGAAACCGACAATCGCAGTACGACTTATCCGGAATATGGCGACAAGCCGGATGAAAACGCCCAGGAGATTAGCGAATACTCGGCCAATATAGTAACTGAGAAAGTTTTGGAAGATTCTTTGGAAGATATTGATGGTGCTTTGAAGCGTCTGGAAAAAGGCACTTATGGCATTTGTAAATATTGTCAAAAACCGATTAGCGCCAAACGGCTTCAGGCTCGACCGACGGCCAGCTCTTGTGTGACTTGTAAGACTGAACTGCAGGCGGAATAATTAACATGAACAAAAAGATTTTATTAAAAAACATAGCTTTGCTGACGGCAGCTATGTTTTTTGTTGGCGATAGGATATTGAAAACTATCGCCATCAATGGATTATGGGATATGCCGATAAACTTATTGGGGTCCTGGTTAAGATTTGATTTTGTTCCCAATTATTATATCGCCTTTTCTTTACCATTGGGAGGAAAACCGCTGTTAATCATCACTGGAGTAATAATTCTGGCCATCCTATTTTATGTTTTTTACCTATTTTTAGCCAAAAAATTGAAATGGGGGCTATTTTTTCCCTTGACAGTATTACTTTTTGGTGCTATATCTAACTTCATAGACAGAGTCCGATATGGTTATGTGATTGATTACTTATCCGGCCGTTATTTCACCGTTTTCAATTTAGCCGATGTTTTAATCGTCGCCGTCGTGATCTGGTTATTATTTACAACCTTTAGAAAAAATAATAAATAATGATATGTATAAAGAGTCATCCGGTGTTACCGGCGGTTTGCTGGAAAAAGAATTACTGGGCACAATAGATGAAAAAAAATATTTGCAAGAAGCTAAACGACATCTGACCGAAAAACATCATTTGCCCAAACCGGTTTTGAACGAATATCAGAGATTGGTTGAACATGAAAATGTTCAATATCATTTTAGCCGATTATTGAAGGAGATGGTTATGAGTCGGGAAAATGTTAATTTTATTGATTACAAAACCAGCATGAAATTGGTGGAAGTTTGTCAGCCGGACGGTTCCAGTCCGGAGCGTCCCCGAGGTTTTTTTGGTCGTAGTTTGTATCAGAAGATTAAGGCCGAGCTGGATAAATTAGGTCAATACAAATTAGAATATTTTAGTGCCGTCGGCAGCCATTTGGATGTTAAGCACGGAATTGACGCTTTTTTTCGAGTCTGTGATTCAAGCGGCCAAGAGCTGGCTACGGCTACCTTAGACGTCACAATGAACCCCAACAAGATTGGCGGTTATAAAGCCGATTCTGTGGCCGTTTTTCCCAGTGGCGGTTTGGACCCGGCTGAAGATCGAGGAGAGTATTTGGCTCAAGTTGAAAAAACTTTTCAGGAACTTTGGGACAAAATGTCATCTGAATTAGAAAAATAATAGTTTTTAAATATAATAAATTTGTACCTTATGCAATTAAAATCGAAAAGTGAGCTATTGGGAGACATCAATAAGAAGAAGGAAATCTATTTGCTTTTGACTCAACCCTTGGCCGATAAAAAGGCCGTAGCTCGTCGCTATTGTTCGGAATGTGATCGGATTTTTGATGTGTCTCCGGAGGAGTTTGCCGCTTTTAAGGAAGCGATGGGCGGAGATCAAAAAGTAAATTCGGAATATTTTTTTCCGAACTATTATTTTGAGACTGAAGGTTGTGGCGGCTGTCGCTCGACTGACAATCCGCCGGATAATTTTTTTATCCGGAGTCTGAACGCTTTGGTGCTTCAAGTGGAAGATCTGAAGGTAAAACTCGATGAACCCCAGAACTAAGTTGAAAAGAATTATGCAAAAGGGCCGGTCCAACTGGCCCTTTTTCTATTGACAAGAATAGCTGTTAATGATATAGCTATCTCAGTACTTTAAATATCATTAATATGAGTAGTTTAAGTATCGAGAAATTGCTTGAGGAACTAGAAGCTCCGTTTTCTAGCCCAGATAGCGCCGTCTATTGCCTTTGTGAGAGCTGTCAGTCTATACAGGAAATCCCTCTCGATTTATTTTATGAGTTGTGTACTATGGATGGCTTCAAGACATTAAATCATTTAAATGATCATTTGAAGTTTCGGCAAGAGTATTACTTGACCGTTGAGCATTGTGATCATTGTCCGGACGGCCCTAAAAATCCAGAAGCGGAGTTGACAATAAAGATTAGAAAAATTTCTGATTTACGTCATCTTTTGAAAAAAGGTATAAGCTCTATTCAGTATCAATCGGACTTTCCTTTTGACTTAAATCCCAACTAAAAAAAGGACCGATTAAATCGACCCTTTTTTATTTTATCTTTTTTAGATTTATTTTTCTGGTTTGTTCGGTTTGATGTTTGATATTAATGAGACAGGTATTTTTGGGCCAAAGATCTTTGACTCTCTCCGCCCACTCAATGACGGTCACGGTATCGGTGCGGTTTAAGTAATCCAGAGCGCCGATGGCAATCAGGTCGGCGGAAGAAGTGAGCCGGTAGGCATCGATGTGACAAAACTTTTTGATGCCTTTTTGGTTTTTTAAATCATAGACTTTCATCACCACAAAAGTCGGGCTATTAACCTTTCTTTTGATCCCTAAGCCCTGAGCCACGCCTTGGCTGAAACAAGTTTTTCCGGCGCCCAAATCGCCCACCAAAGCCAAAACTTCGCCTCCGACAAATTTTTGGGCTAGAGATTGACCGAATTTAGTGGTAGCTTGGCTACTTTTACTGATGAAAGAGGGCATCTTTAGGGTATTATTTTTTATGGATTAATTATAGCAAAATAACAAAAAACAGGCTATCGCCTGTTTTTTGGTGGTTAAAGAGAATTGATTTATTTCTTTTTCTTCTTGGCAACAATTTTTTTAACAACTTTCTTCGGAGCGGCAACTTTTTTCTTAGTTGCTTTTTTGGTTATTTCCATAACGGGCTTTTCTTCTTTGATAACAATTTCTTTCTTGGTGTTTTGTAATGGTAACATTTTCAAGATGCTATCCAATTTGGCGTTTAAGGTTTCAAATTGTTTTTTGTATTGATCATGATTGACGGCCGCATTATTTCCGCCGTTATTTTTCTCGCCTTTACCGAAACAATCGCTGCAGAAGACCGGTTTGTCGCCGGTTGGTCTAAACGGAACTTCGCAACTTTTGTGACATTTGTCGCAAGTAGCTTCAAACATCTGTTTGTCGCCGCGGCCGGAATCTCTCCGTTCAAAACGGTTATTGTTGCCGCCTTCTTTTCGGCCGAAACAATCGCTGCAGAAGACCGGTTTGTCGCCACTGGGTCTGAAAGGCACTTCGCAAGATTTACCGCAGTCGGCGCAAGTAGCGCGGTGCATCGTTGGTCTTTCGGATCGGTCGCCTTGACCGAAACCGCGATCGCCGCCGAATCTTTTCTTGCCACTAAATTTATCCCCTCGATTAAAATTTCCCATACTTATTGTGATTAATTAATTATATTTTGATTATCTATATGATACCACTAATTTGGGGAAATACAAGGCTTGGTTACCCTTTAATTATGGTTTATTTTGTTTGAAATGACAAAAAATTTGACATTTAT
>Ga0172381_10005133_pt1 | contig 13355 bp, 6 predicted proteins | sample Leawel6488metaG_FD_119754 | JGI IMG/M metagenome (GOLD analysis project Ga0172381, IMG submission 119754) | Leachate microbial communities from a municipal landfill in Southern Ontario, Canada - Leachate well 64-88 metaG | ecosystem: Engineered > Solid waste > Landfill > Unclassified | place... | reverse complement strand
TTTGTCTAGTCTTTTTTACAAAAAATATCAAATAATTGACAAAAAAAAAGATGTCTTAAGACATCTTTAAAATAACGTTAATTGATTGGTATCTGGTAAACCATTGAGGATTCCCATCCTCTTCATCTTATCGATTAATGTCGATGACACTTTACACCTTCTTTGTAAATCTTCAACACTTAAAAATGAAGCTTTTTTTCTTTCTTCGATAATCTTTTGAGCACAAATGCCTCCTAAGCCATCTAAAGTAGAAAAAGGTGGTATTAAAGTTTTGTCATCTTTAATAATAAATTGATTTGAATCAGATTTTAATAAATCTATTTCACCAATAGTAAAACCGCGAGCATATAATTCCAAAGTCGAATATAAAACATCTAAAATAGCTTCTTCTTTATTAGTTTTCTCATAACCTTTATTATTTAATTCTACTATCTTAGCTTTTACAACTGTATAACCTTTCATCATCGTTTCAATATCAAAATCATGACAACGAACACTTAAATAAGCTGCATAATAACATAAAGGTTCATGAACTTTAAACCATGCTACTCGACAGGCCATCATTACATACGCTACTGCATGAGCTTTCGGAAACATATATTTTATTTTTGAACAAGAATCAATATACCATTCTGGAATATTAGCAGCTTTCATTTTGGGCACAAATTCTTCTTGCCATTTAACTTTATCCTGAGATGGTTTTCCTTTACGGACAAATTCCATTAATTTAAAAGCTTCTTTTGGAGCCATACCGTGATAAGACAAATAAACCATAATATCATCACGACATCCAATAACATCACTAAAACTACAGATTTTATTTTTAATTAATTCTTGAGCATTTCCTCTCCAAACATCAGTACCATGTGATAATCCAGATATTTTAACTAACTCAGCAAAAGTAAAAGGTCTCGTTTCTAAAAGTAAATCCATAACAAATCTTGTTCCAAATTCTGGAACACCATAAGTTCCTACTTCAGACATGATTTCTTCTGGAGTTACTCCTAAAGCTTTTGTTGTTGAAAATAAACTTAAAGTTTCAGGATCATCAAAAGGAATAGTTAAAATATCAATTCCACTTAAATCTTGTAATTTTTTCAAAACAGTTGGATCATCATGACCTAAAATATCTAATTTTAATAAATCGTTTTCCATTGGATGATAATCAAAATGAGTCGTATACCAATTAGAATTAACATCATCAGCTGGATATTGATAAGGAGTAAAATCTAAAACATCCATATAATTAGGAACAACGATGATTCCTCCCGGATGTTGACCAGTTGTTCTTTTAACACCTGTACAACCAAGAGCTAATCTTTCTTGTTCAACAAATTTAAAGTTTAAACCATGTTCTTCCATATAACCTTTGACAAACCCTAAAGCTGTTTTAGATGCTACAGTACCTATTGTACCAGCTCTAAAAACATAATCCTTACCAAAAACCTCTCTCACATAATCATGAGCTTGTGATTGATAATCTCCAGAAAAGTTCAAATCAATATCTGGAACTTTATCAGCATCGAACCCTAAAAAAGTTGCAAAAGGCATATCTTGTCCTTCTTTTTTAAATAAAGTTCCACAACTACACCTTTTATTTGGTAAATCAAATCCACTTGCATACTTAGACCCTAATAAGACTCCATCTTCCTCAAATAAACTTGTTTTACACTTAGGACAAACATAATGAGCTGACAAAGGATTAACCTCTGTAATACCCATAAAATGAGCTACTAAAGAGGAACCAACTGATCCTCTACTTCCTACTAAATAACCATCATCATTTGATTTTTTAACTAGCATTTGTGCTATTAAATAAATAACATCAAAACCACCATTAATAATTCCTTGTAATTCTTTATCAATTCTCTCTTCAATTATTTTAGGTAATGGATCACCATAAATTAAATGAGCTTTTTCATAAGTTAAATCACGAACGATTTTATCAGAATTCTCCATCTTTGGAGATAATGGCTTTTTGCTATTTTTAATAACGATAACATTTTCAATTTCTTCAGCAATTTTCACAGTATTATCGACAACAATTTCTAAAGCTTTCTCTTTATCTAAAAAATAAAACTCTTCTAACATTTCATCAGTCGTTAAAAAATGTTGACTCGGAATACTCTTAATATCATTTCTTGCTAAAGGATGACGACCTCCACCTGGAACTTTTTGATTAACGATAATTTCTCGGTAAATCTTATCTTCCGGATCTAATTGATGAACATCTCCTGTCGCTACAATAGGCTTTTTATTTTTATCAGCTAATTCAATAATTTTTAATAAATGATTTTTTAAATCCTCACTACTAGCAAAATCTTTAGTTTGTAATAAATATTCATATTGTCTTAAAGGCTGAACCTCAATATAATCATAAAAACTAATAACATTATTTAATTCTTCATCACTTTTACTTTTTGATAAAACAAAGACTTCACCATTAGAACAACCGCTACCAATTAATAAACCTTCACGATTCTTTTCAATTTCACTCTTTAAAATTCTTGGTGTTTTATAAAAATATTTAGTGTTCGCTAAAGAAACTAAATTAAATAAATTTTTTAATCCAATTTGATTTTTCGCTAACAAATTAATATGAAATGTTCTTCCAAATTTATGAATTTCATCTTTAGAAACTAATTTTTCTATATCTGAAATCTTCTCATAATTTAATGAGTCCAATTTTTTAATCATCTTATCAAAGATTAAAGCTGTCGCTTCAGCATCATAATCAGCACGGTGATGAGATTCCTCGTCAAAAGGAATTTCATATCTCTTAACTAACGCTGATAAACTATGTCTATAAACATTAGGTTCAAGCGCCCTACTTAATTCTAATGTATCGATGACAGTATTATCTAAAGGTAGAAAACCACATTTATTATAAGCACTCTCTAAGAAAGAAACATCAAACTTAGCATTGTGAGCTACTAAAGGCAAATTACCAATCCATTCTTTAAAGTCAGCAATAACTTCTGATTCACTTCTTTTACCTTTTAAATATTGATTAGTAATACCTGTTACTTCTGTTATAGCAGTTGCTAATTTTTTACCAGGATCAATTAATTCTTGAAATCTATCGATAATTTCTCCATTTAATAATTTAACTGCACCCACTTCTATAATTGAATCTCCTGAAGTAGCATTAAAACCTGTTGTTTCAAAGTCAAAAACAACATATATCATATCTTTTAAATACTCATCTGTTTCTCTAATGACAATATCAATATCATCTTCGATTACATTTAATTCAACCCCATAGATTATTTTAATATCTTTAGATTTTAAATAAGCTTCTGGAAAAGCTTGACAACAATTATGATCAGTTATTGCAATAGCTTTATGACCATAATCTTTCGCTCGATTAATCAAATCTAAAACATTAACGACACTATCCATTTGACTCATATGAGTATGGGTATGTAACTCTACTCTTTTTATAGGAGCTTTATCTTCTTTTTTAGATTTAGGATTAGGAATGATTTCTAAATCAGAAATATTGATAACAAAATCTCTTAAATATTTATCTTCACGAACGTTACCTCTAATTTTAACCCAAGTTCCTACTTTTAACTTTTCTTGAAGTTTTTCATATTCAACAATATTTCTAGTAAAGTATTTAGCATTCACACTATCGTTTGAATCGTTTAATTTCAACAAAATAATCTTAAAATCTTTACCTGTTATTTCTCTAAAATCAACTGCAAATAAATAACCAGATACGACAACGTTATCTTCATTAATTAACAAGTCGTTTACTGGCATAATTCTTTTGGTTTTAATTTCATTGCCAATTAAAATTGAATTCTCAATTTTAACTTTAGATTTAGATTTAATATTTGTTTCATTTTTAATTTCTTCCTTTAATAAATCTTTTTCTTTGTCATTTATATAAGGATTAAACTCAATCTTAAATCCATAATCAAAAAACATTTTTTCAACCTTATCTTTAACCCCATTTAATTTCTTTTCTTCAATCTTATTTAAAACACTTAATTGTAAAACTCCTTCATCGAGAATATATTCACGATTACCATAAATCTTATCTAGTTTAATTTCTTTTAATATTAAATTTAAATAATCACCGATTTTATCATAATTATTATTTACATAATTAATTGTTAAAAAAACTTCTTTTAAATCAGAAAAAGTAGTTCTTATTTTTTCTTTTAATTCATTAACTACTTCAACATCTAACACTTCTTTTAAAGTGATAAAAAAATGCCAAGTTTTTTTATTCTTATCAACTAAAAGTTTTTCTAATTTTCCGCCCATAAAAAAAGAATAATTTTTTTCTTCTAAGTTAATTTTTTCTAATAAAACTTTTAATTTTTCATTCATCTTGACACCTCTTTATCTGCTTTTTATTCTCTTTTCTTATTATATCATTTTTTAATAAAAAAGAAAGTAAACTTTCCTTTTATTTTTTTCTTTGAAATCTTTTTCCAAAAATATTTCCCAATATTCCATTTAAATATAAAACTAAAAAATATATACCAAAACTAACGATTCCGTAAGTCCCTAAAATAGGTATTTGCATTAAACGAGACGTAATATTAGTAGGAATAAATAATTTTAATCCTTGAATAACAATAATGAATAAACCAATAGAATATACTAAATCAAATAGTTTTTTCTTAGTTGAAGTATAGTCAAAATGATATTTTTTATTTAATATTTTTAAGGCTATAAACAATGATAAGGAATATCCTAATATCGTTGCAATTGATGCTCCATAATAAGGTTCAAATCCTAAAGAATTTGCTAACAACATTAAAGGAATGTCTAGAATCACATTTAGTACTAAACCCAGTCCAACGCTAATTAAAACTAATTTATATTTACTTAATCCTTGTAATGAATTCATTACGATATTATATAAACTATTAAAGAATCCTGTAAAAACAAAAACTTTAAATACTAAAGGTCCATAATAACTTGGTCCATAAAACAAAGTCCAAACTGGCTCAACTAATAAACTTAAAAAAATAGTTATTGGTAAAGATATAAAGATTACACATTGTAAAGCACGATTAAATTTATTATTAACATCATTCATATCTTTATTAGTATAAGCTTTAACTATATTAGGAATTAATGAAACAATTATGCCTGAAGAAATAGCTAAAACAATCATATTTAATTTTTCTCCCCAAGTTGTATAAATACTTAAAATTGATTCAACTTTATCTAAATCATATTTTAAGAAATCTAATAATGTTCTCGATACTAAAACCATATCAACATTTGTATATAAATTATATGCAGCATTGATAATAATGAACGGAACTGAATAAGATATTATCTTTTTTAAAATCTTTTTAGTTGAATCAACTTTTTCAGATTCATCATAATTAATTAATGATTCGGATTTAACCCTTTTAACTTTTCTTTGTAAATAAAATAACGCTACTAAACCACCTACAAAAGAACCAAAAACTGCTACTCCAATCGCATTAGTTAAACCTAAATCAAAAACTTTTAAACATAAAAAAGCTCCCAATAATATAACAATAATTCTGACAATTTGTTCAATGATTTGACTCATTGTTCTTGGCTTGATAAAACGATGTCCTTGTAAAAATCCTTTAGTAATACTAAGATGAGGAATAACCAAAATTGATAAAGACACAATTCTAATTACAAAAGATATATCATTTAAGACTTGAGGTGTTCCAGCATTACCAATAATTAACTTGGCAAAATTAGGTGCAAAAATAAATAAAATTAAAAAGGTAATAATTGAAAATGCCAATATACTTTTTTTAGAAACTTCATAAGCTTTATCAGCAGACTTATGTTTACCTAAAGCACTATATTCACTTACTATTTTGGCAACTGCAAAGGGAAATCCTGCACTTGAAATTGATAAAAATAAAGCATATATATTATAAGCATATCCATATAATGCTCCACCATTTTCACCAACTAAAGCATGAAAAGGAATAACATATAAAAGTCCAATTATTTTTACAAAAAAAATTCCGAAAGTCGCTATAAAAGCACCTTCCATAAATGTATTTCTTTTCATACTTTCTCCTTAAAAATGATTATTTTTATACTTTTTAAAATAATTTATTTTTCTTAACAATAAATAAAATTTTCTTTTTAAATTTTTGTCTCCAGAATATTGTAAAGGATTAGAAATCTTTTTTTCTTTAATCAATTTAAATATTTCTTTTTTAAATTCAACATCATTTACATATTTTTTAATAATTATTTTAGGTACAAAAGATAAAACATATTTATTTTTTAACCAAATAAATTTCTTTTCTTGATGGTAATAAATATCATCAATAAAATATTTAACTAAATTATGACCTAAAGGTGTTAGATAATAACTACCTCGTCCATGACGAGGATTTATTTCTAAAACCTTATATTTTTTATCTCTTTGATCATATTTAATGTCTGCAATTGCAAAACCTGTATATTTAATTTTTTCTAAAAAGGTTTTTAAACTTTTAACTACTTCTTCAGAACCAGGTAAATTATTATAACCATTTACAATTACAGTACTATTACCTATAGCAGTCTTGGTATGTTCTTGTAAGGCTACTTTTGCAAAAGAAGCGACTTGAGCTTTACCTTTAGTAGATAAATATAAAACACATTCATATAAATAAGTATCGTCTCCAGGTATAAATTCTTGAACAATTAACTTACCTTTATAACCAGATTCTTTAATCTTACGAATAGAATCTTTATACTCAAATTCATCATTTACTTTATAAACTTTTCTTTGATCATTAAAATCTAATTCATGATACGCTACTCCATCACTAGGTTTAATTATAACTGGATATTTAAAATTGCATTTCTCGTTTTTACGAGAATTACAATCATAAATTAAAGTTTGAGGAAAATCTAAACCTTTGTTCTTATATTTATCATAAAATATTTCTTTTAACAAAAAACTTTGAACAATGCTTTTTGTTGGATAATTAAAATCATAGTATTTAGATAAATAACGACGATTATTAATTAACATTGTTACATAATGATCATTAGTAGCAATCAATAAAATTTTTTCAGATTTACTAGAAGCATAATCAATTAAAATTTTTCTAAAAGTTAAATCACTATCATATAAATTTTTATAGCAATGAACATCACAAATATTACTATAATCAGTAAAAGCCATTGGAGTTTGACCAATTAAAGTAACTTTTTTATGAAATAACTCATGATAACAACGAGCCATATAATAAGAATTAATATCTGTTCCTAAAATTAATACTTCCATGTCTTCCTCCTAATTTGTTTTGACTATCTCATTGTTTTCATAATAAACTCTGGGTAATAATGGTGATAACATCGCTAATGCTTCATATGCAGTTATCCCAACATGATTAGTTAATTCAACTAATCTAACTTGATCTCCAAACAAGGTAACCATATCTCCTACTTTTACTTTTTTATCAACTTCAACAAAAGTCATATTCATACAGATGGTACCAATTATTTTATATTTGTTTTTATTGATTTGAATCATTCTTCCAGTATTTTTCTTAAAGAAACCATCAGCATAACCAATTGGCAATATAGCTATAATCTTTTCTTGATCAATAACTGGTCCTGGATAATAACCTAAAGATTCACCAGGTAAAACTTTTTTTATTGAGATAACTTCAGTATGTAATGATAGCAATGGTTTTAATGAAAAATTAATATTATGAGATTCAACAATGTTGTTTTTCTTTTTATATAAAAATTGATATAAACCTCTTAATTTTCCACGAAAAGAGTTAATCTTTGGTGGATAAAAAACATAACCATACATAATCATACCTAATCTAATTCCATTACAAAACGATAATTTGTTATGAAAAAAACCAGTTGTACTCTTATCGAGATGAATTATTTTAATTTTATTTAAATCAATTAAACTAGTTAATTCTAAAAACTTTTTAACTTGATTCTGATATAAAGTATCTAAAATACCATTTGATGCAAAATGAGTGAAAATTCCTTCTAACTCAATATTCTTTTTATTAATTAATTTATCAAATACTAATTTGATTTCAGATTTATCTTTAAATCCTAAACGATTCATTCCACTATCTATCTTTATATGAACTTTTAAAGAATGTTTAGTTTTAATTAATTGATTAAAATAATCAATATCTGAAACTATAATCGTAATATTATTCTTAGAACAAATTTCTAACTCTTCAATATGAACTGGTTCTAAGCATAAAATAGGTACATCTTTATAATCTTCTCTAATAACCATCGCTTCATCTAAAGAAGATACTGCTAAATAATTAACACCATTTTCTAACATTGTTTTAATAACATAATTACCATGACCATAACAATTACTTTTGACAACTCCAAAATAATATTGATAATCAGAATTTTTCATTATCTGATTAAGATTACTTTTTAAATTATCTAAATTAATTTTTGCATAAGTTTTTCGATACATAAATTCATCTCTCTTCTAATATTTTCTAGTTCGACTTGACCAACTATTTCTTGAACCTGTACCTGATGGAAAATTAATCAAAGTCTTCGGATCTACTGTACGAGATACAAAAGTAGAATATTTTGTATAATCGATACCTCTTCGTCCTGTAGCAATTGATAAATGCAAATGCACTCCTTTCGATGCTCCTGTTTCACCCATTGTCGCTAAAACAGTGTTTTTACTAACTACATCTCCTACTCTAACATTAATTGATCCATTCTTTAAATGTAAATAAACTGAAGTATAATATTTATTATTAACTAAATGATGAATATAAATATAATTACCCATAGTCGGATGATTATATCCTATTGTTGCAACTTTTCCAGCTGCTACAGAATAAATTGTTCGATTAGCACCAGACAAATCAATACCATCATGAAATTTATATATATTGTCGATAGGATGCATTCTCCAGCCGTAATAAGATGTAACATGTCCTGTTTCCATTGGTCTCCAAAATGATGTGTCTAAGGGTAACCTTGCACAAGTACTAATATCATCATTATCTTTACAACCTGCATCGGTATACATTTTTAATATTTTTTGGGATTCTTTTATTTCTTCTTCTGCTGACATATTAAATTCATATAAATCAGATTTTTTACTACCTAAAACTGCTAAATTAGAATTTAATTCAGAAACTTTAGATTTTGAAGTTTTTTCAGCTGCAGTTAACTGTTGTTTTTTCAAATTGTTTTGACTTATCATATCATTCATCTCAACAGTAACTTTTTTATTATGTTCTAACAATTGTTCTGCTACTGCTAAACGATAAATAAAATCAGTCATCGTTTCAGCACCTGCAATATATTCGTAATAAAAATTATTGCTATTAGTCATTTGCAAAAATGAAACTAAATTTTTCGCTTCAATATCTTTTTCAGATATTTTAACATTTAAGGCTGTAATTTCTTTTTCAGTTTGAGCATACTCATTTTGAATTTTTTCGATTTCTGCTTTTAATCTTGTAATGTTACTACGAGCACTATTAATTTGAGAATCAGTATATTTAATTTGTTGATTTAAATTATTGTTTTCATCTAGTAACTTTTGTAATTCGTTTTTTAAATCGCGAACCGTTTTAGCTTCCACTTGAAAAGAAGGTACAAATAAAGATACCATTAATATTAAAATAAAACTAAATCTTATAAATTTCTTCACAATACCATCCCTTTCTATTTATATAATTGTAATGGATTAAATACTCTTCCTCCTCGATGAGGCATTCCTATATATGTTCCAAAATGTAAATGAGTTCCACTTGAACGTCCAGTACTTCCCATTAAAGATATGATTTGTCCTTTTTTCACAGTTTGACCTACTCTTGCATATAATAAAGAATTATGAGCATATAAAGTATATAAATTATCAGCATGAGAAATAACAATATAATTACCATAACTTACATGACTCCCAGAAGTTACAACTGTTCCATCAGCTACTGCATAAATAGGAGAACCATGTCCAGGACCAGAAATATCGATTCCTTCATGTAAAGCTCTCTCTCTTGTTACTGGATTAATACGATAACCAAAATAAGAAAATATTTTATAAGGAGAATTGGTTGGCCATCCATAATCACCATCTAAATGAACATAAAATCCTGTCGACGTTCTAGTTCCTTTGATAACTTTTTTTGTTACTGGTGACTTTAATAATTGGGTTGCACTACGATCAATTTGAACAGCAAGAATTTCACCATTGACACTTTGAATCTTTTGAGTAATTCTTTGTAACCCTTTTGATCCTTCTTGAACAACTTCTACATAAGTAACTGATTTTTCAGGATTATATTCATATTCAGTTTTAAATAATATTTCTTGATCTTCAACAACATGTTCTTCAACGATTAAACTTAATATTGGTTCAATTAAGCCAATTGAAACTTCTTGACCAGGCGCTAACAAAGTATTTACATTGTTAAATTGAGGATTTACTATAAAAAATTCATTAACTCCTAATTGATTGTTAAAAGCAATTTCTTCAATTGAATCCCCAGATTTAACAGTATATTTCCCTTGTTCTTTTGTAGTACCAAATATCAAATATTTAGCAAGGTCTTTTTCATCAATATATATATCTTCTAAAACAGAGATATAGCCTTCTTTAATAATTATTTCTTCTTGAAGATATACATTCTCTAATAAAGATCCTGTTTCTTTTATTTCTGTTTGAGATGAAGTCTTAAATTTTTCATATTGTTCTTCATCAATAAAAGCCTTAATAAAATCATTAACCGCTTCTTCAAAAATATCACGATCGATAACATAAAGTTTTTCACGATCTTTAATCTCTATTTCGTATCCTTTAACAGTAAATGGATGAGTCTTTTCTATTAAATCATATATTTCTTGACTACTATTAATTTCAGATTCATATCCAATATATTTTTGAATATCTAATTCTGCAGGTGCATATATTGTTTTTACTTTTAACTTTTCTTTAATTAAATCTTGTTTTTTATCTATTAATTTTTCTAATTCATTCTTTGATTTAATAATTCCAATTTCATTACCTGCTAAATAAACTTTATATAATTCTTGTGGTTTACTAGCAAAAACAGTTGTTTTTTCTTGCAAGAAAACAACCACTAATAAACTTAATGCTAAGGTAATTAAAAATGTTAAAAATAATGTTGTCTTTTGCAAAATAAATCACCACTTTTATAATTTTTGACCTTTTTCATTATATCATATATCTGATAAATTTTCCATTTTTAAGACCGATAATTGATATCTTGACAGTCTCTTTTCAACTCGAGCTTTAACCTTGATTAAAGAATTAATTTTTAATTCATAAAGACTGTAAACTTTTGGAAACAAAACTAAATCGATCGTTCCTGTTTCATCACTAGCTGTTATAAAAGCCATTTCTTCATTATTTTTTGTCTTAATCTTTTTAATTCTTTCAACATAAACGACTACTTCAATTACTTTATCAAAATACTTCTCAATCTTGTCTAAATCCAAATAACTACCTTGAGCTTTATAAAAACTAACCGGATGATTATTAAAATAAAATCCAAAAGCTTCTTTTTCTTTTAAACAGAGATCTTTATCTGGATATTCTTCATAATTAATCATAACTGGTTTTTCTACTTCTAATAAAGATGATCCTTTAACTATTTCAGCATAATTTATAGCATTATCAATATTTTCAATCATCGTTTTTCGATTATAATAAAAACTATCTAAAGCTCCTGATAAAATTAAAGATTCAATTACTTTACGATTAACAGAATTTCCATAAGTTCGACTAATAAAATCAAAATAATCTGAATAATCTCCACTCTTTCTTGTTTCTACAATCTTATTAGCAGTTAAAAAACCAACATTAGAGATAGCTGCTAAAGAGAAGATTATTTTATTATCAACTAAAGTAAATTGAGCTGAAGATTTACTCACATTAGGTTTTAATATCTCTAAGTTATTTAATCGACATTCGTCTATATATTCCTTTATTTTTGTTTTATTACCAATGACATTAGTTAATAAACTACTCATAAATTGAGCTGGAAAATGAGCTTTTAAATAAGCCATTTTATATCCTAATAAAGAATACGCTACAGAGTGAGCTTTATTAAATCCATAATTAGCGAACTTTAAAATTAACTCATATACTTTTTCAGCTAATTCTTTTTTATAACCTTTTTCGATACTTCTCGTTACAAACTCTGTTTGTAATGATAATAAATCGCTTTCTTTTTTCTTACTCATTGCTCTTCTCAAGATATCTGCTTCAGCATAAGAATAATCAGCCATGATGTGGGCTATTTCCATTATCTGTTCTTGATAAATAATGATTCCATAAGTACTCTCTAATATCTTCTTTAAAGAAGGGTGTAAATAATCAATCTTTTCTTTTCCTTCTTTACGTCGAATATAACTATCAATATTGGCCATAGGTCCTGGTCTAAACAAAGCATTAGCTGCTACTATTTCTAAAAAGTTGCTTGGTTGTAATTTTCTTAAAAAGTTTTTCATTCCCGCTGATTCAAATTGGAAAACACCTTCAGTTAAAGCATTACCAAATAAATGCAAAGTCTTTTCATCATCTAAAGGAATATCTTTCCAAGAACCTTCAGGAATCATCTTTAAAATATTAGAAACAAAAGTTAAATTTCTTAATCCTAAAAAATCCATTTTTAATAAACCTAAATCTTCTAAATATTCCATCGAATAACCAGTTAAATAACCATCTTCATATTTCTTAACTGGTATATAATTATCTATCTCATACTTAGACACAACTACCCCTGCTGCATGAATAGATATTTGTCTTTTAACACCTTCTAAACTAATCGCTAAAGTATAAATCTTTTCCAATTTAAAATCAGAAGTAATTAAACTCTTCAAATATTGATTACTTTCTAAATTATCTTTTAAGCTTAAAGTTAAATTAATCAAATTACATACTCGATCTACAATTCTTAAATCTAAATCGTAAATTCTTCCCAAATCTCTAATTGCTTGTTTCCCACCTAAGGTAACAAACGTAATTATAGGCATAACTCTTCGTTTGCCATATTTATCTCTAACATAATTAACGACTTCTTCTCTTCTTTCACTATCAAAATCAATGTCAATATCTGGCATTGTTATTCTTTCTTTATTTAAAAATCTTTCAAATAATAAATCGTATGCTATAGGATCTAAATCAGTTATTCCTAAACAATAAGCTACTAAACTACCTGCAGCACTACCACGTCCTGGTCCTACTAATATTCCTTGTTTTTTAGCATATTGAACATAATCATAGACTACTAAAAAATAATCATTAAATCCCATTTCATCGATTACTTTTAATTCGTATTTTAAACGATCAACATAATCTTTCTTTAAATCATTTGACAATCTTTTTTGTAAACCTAATTTAC
>Ga0172381_10005132_pt1 | contig 13358 bp, 10 predicted proteins | sample Leawel6488metaG_FD_119754 | JGI IMG/M metagenome (GOLD analysis project Ga0172381, IMG submission 119754) | Leachate microbial communities from a municipal landfill in Southern Ontario, Canada - Leachate well 64-88 metaG | ecosystem: Engineered > Solid waste > Landfill > Unclassified | place... | reverse complement strand
CCCGTTGAGGTTACCGTTGCCCAGGCTGCCTTTGTGCCTCAACCCGTTCTTACTGTTACCCCTTCCAACCAGGATGTGACCGTTGAAGCAGGGACCACAACTTTCGCCGTCGCCAACACAGGGACCGGGACTATGAATTATACTGCAGTGGTAAGTTCAGGTTCAGATTGGTTGACAATTGCCAGTGGCGGCACCGGAGTTAATTCGGGAACCATTGAAGTAGCTTATACCGCAAATACTTCAACCTCCACAAGGATCGGAACCATTACCGTTACCGCTCCCGATGCAACCGGAAGCCCCGTTGAGGTTACCGTTGCCCAGGCAGCCTTTGTACCTCAACCCGTTCTCTCGGTTACCCCTTCCAACCAGGATGTGACCGTTGAAGCAGGGACCACAACTTTCGCCGTTGCCAACACAGGGACCGGGACTATGAATTATTCGGCTGCCGTTACTTCGGGAAGCGACTGGCTGACAATTACCAGTGGCGGCACCGGAGTTAATTCGGGGACCATTGAAGTAGCTTATACTGCAAATACTTCAACCTCCCCAAGGATCGGAACCATTACCGTTACCGCTCCCGATGCAACCGGAAGCCCCGTTGAGGTCACCGTTGCCCAGGCAGGTATCATTTTGCCCGAGGCTACACTGGCCATTGCGAACATCTCGGATATTCATCCAGGACCGGTTACCATTCCTGTTCATGCCGAAAACCTAATGAACCTCGGATCGTTCCAGTTCACCATTGAATACGACCCGGCCATCCTTACATATACAAGTGTTACCAACTGGCATAATGGGATCAATGATGTTATTGTCGGCAATCCTTCATCAGGCCATCTTACTTTCGTCTGGGCGGCTAGTCTGGAAGGCATCAACATCCCTGACGGGAACTTCTTTGACCTTAATTTTAATTGGCTTGCAGCCGATGGCATTTCAACAAATTTAACCTGGAGCGATAATCCAACACCAAGAGAATTTGCCGATTACAACGGAAATATCTTTGTCCCACAATATGAGAATGGAGTCGAAAGCGGTTTTGGGGTAGGAATTTCCGAAAAGGATCCTTCTTCTATCATGGTATTCCCCAACCCGGCCTATGAATGTTTAAACATTCAGGCTCCCGGAACCATCCGGAGTATAAAAATGATCAACTACCTGGGAATTTCGGTTTACGAAAACCATGACCTGCAAAATAAAACCGTCAGGATCAATACTTCTAACCTGAAGGCTGGAAGCTACACAATAGAGATTACACTCAAAGATTGCAATCCGGTTAACCGTAAAGTGATCATAACAAAATAGGGCCTATACTGTAATTAGTTAGTGATTATTTTGATTGAAAAAGGGGCTTCGGAAGGAGCCCTTTTTTTGATGTTTGCGGCTTTATTCTTTGCATATTTCCAAGCAAATCGTGGTGAATTTTTCCGGTAAACTGCAATTATTCCAGCAATTTTATCGTTATAATTAGAATATTGAGTCTTTTCCGGAAACTATTTTTCACCGCAAAATCGCTAAGACGCTAAATATTAAACAATTGAATATGAAATATATGTGTCTTTGCGTGGTAAAAATAAGATTTACTTTTCGGAGCAAACTCAAAATTTAAAGTAAAAAAAGTGTGTGTTTCAGGCCTGATCATGTCTGAAACGGTTGAAGTGAAGAAAGGAATTAATTGAAGAATCTATTTGATGGTGCAACAAAATGTTTACTGGTTCAAACAAAATTTTCAGCATTTAGTTTTTGGAATTACCAGGATGTTTGTGAAATTGTAGGGGCAAAATATCCCGCCGCCCCTCTTGGCCTGCTCACGGTAGCAGCCCTCCTCCCCCAGCATTGGACGTTTAAGTTGATAGATGAAAATGTGGAACCCCTGCTCGATGAGCATTTTTCATGGGCCGATATTGTCTGTACGGGTGGTATGCTCCCCCAGCAGGACAGTCTGCTTGCATTCATTGTGAAGGCGCATCGGATGGGCCGCCAGGTGGTCGTTGGCGGGTCTGACCCATCCTCCCAGCCCGATCTTTATAAAGAGGCCGATTTTCTGGTACTTGGCGAGGGAGAGATTACCATTCCCATGTTTCTGGAAGACCTTAAAAAGGGAGTGCAAAAAGGCAGATATTGCTCCAAAGAAAGAGCAGATATGCAAAAAGCGGTGGTGCCACGGTTTGACCTGATCAAATTCAGGAACTATATCATGATCGGGCTCCAATTCATCCGTGGATGCCCCTTCAATTGCGAATTCTGTGATATCATCGAACTCTATGGCCGTGTTCCCCGTTATAAAACGAATGAACAGATAATAAGGGAATTGCAGTCTCTTTACGACCTGGGCTACCGGGGACACATCGACATGGTGGACGATAATTTCATCGGGAATAAAAAGAAAGTAAAAGAACTCCTTCGCGAAATCAAGATCTGGACCCAAAAGCATAAATATCCTTTTTATTTTACCACCGAAGCCTCTGTGGATCTTGCCGATGACGACGAGTTGCTTCAGCTCATGAAAGATGTTGATTTCAGGTATGTTTTCCTGGGTATCGAATCCCCCGAAAATGAAACCCTCACCATCGCCCAGAAGAATCAGAATGTTAACAAACCGGTTGAAGATGCGGTCCGGAAGATCCTGTCGTATGGAATCGTAAGCAATGGCGGGTACATCATCGGGTTCGACAGTGAAAGCAAGCAGATCGCAGATCGTATGATCGATTCCATCCAGGACTCCGGCATCTGCATGGCCATGATCGGATTACTCTATGCGCTGCCCAATACACAGCTTACCCGCAGGCTGGAGTCGGAAGGCAGGCTGTTCCAGTTGGCCTCCCGTACCGTTACCGATACCGATATCGACCAGATGACCAGCGGATTGAATTTTGTTACGAAAATCCCCCGGACCCAGATCCTTAACAATTATTTCAGGGTCATCGATGCGGTTTTCGATCCGAAACATTATTACCGGCGTATTGTTTATACCAGCTTAAGGGTCAAACCCAAATACCGCCACAAGCCGGACTTCAGGACCTGGCTTATCTATATGCGTTCGTTCCTGCGGGTCAGCCGTACAGTGGGGTTTTCTTCAAGGACAGGTTTGTTGTACTGGAAAATGTTTTTCACTATCATTCTCCGGAATCCAAAAGGAATTGAAGTAGCGGTAAACCTTGCAGCCATGTTCATCCACTTTCAGAAACAGAAAAATTACATCCTGTCGGTTACAAAAAGAACGATAGCCGATATTGAAAATAAAGGAGAGGAAAAATTTAACCTGCGGATGGCGCCCCAAAATTAGTCTTTCAATTCATATTTTAATATCAGGACATCCTTCAACAAACCGGGATTCAGTATTTTATTGGTTTTTTGGTCAATTTTACTTAATTGGCTGTTTGCCAGGCAATAAAGTGAATCTTTATGAATGACAAACGTCGTGGGTATATCGAAAAAAGGATTATTCTGATCGATGATTTCCATTTTTGTGATTTTAGTCCCGGATCCATCAAGAAAATATCTGTTGATCTTTATTTCGCTCAATTTTTCCACCCCATTCTGGATTCCGATTAAACTGTTTTTATAATATTTTAATCCGTCGATACCGTATGAGTTAATGTTGTTGTTGGCTTCACCTGTTATCTCCCTTGTTTTTAAATCCAATATTCTGATACCCTTTGTAGTTGAGGCAATATAAAGATATTTATTATCAGGGGAGATGGTTATTCCGTTCGGATGGTCAATTTGAACCCCTTTATAGAATAAACTGACAGAATCTGTTTGATAATCTATTTTGTAGATTTCCCGGCCACGGCTATTGGTTGCATAGACATTCCCTTTCTTATCCTGGACCAAATCATTAAACAAAAAAGCGATGGTATCGATTAATAAATAAGACTTAGTTAAGCTCATTGGACGGAAATAAACCATAATCTGTTAATTTAATGGCATATATGCAATAGTAATTTTTTCTAGCGACATTTAAAGAAAAGTATCCGTTTTTATCAGTTAAGCCCTCATAGTGGTCAATGAAATTTTTGGGTTTTGAATGAAAATCCGTAACATGCCCATATATTCTAATGTGAATTTAGTCAAAGCAGGTTTCCTCATTGGAAAATTTATGGGTAATTTAGTTTATGCGGATCTGTAAAAATATTCAGAATATTTTCACTCGAACCGGGGTTGACATTCATTTTTTGGGAAGCGATCATTTTATTTCTGTAAGGAATGTCATTGCATAACCGGAGCGCTCTCCTTACCTGTTCTTTGATATCGCTGGTGCTATATGACATTCCGTGATAATGGAAAAACTCTGCATTTTTGGTCTCGCACCCCGGAATGGGAGCCGTGTGGATGATGGGGATATTTTTTGCAGCAGCTTCCGTGCTTGATAATCCGCCGGGTTTGGTAAAAAGCACATCACAGGCATCCATTAATATCGAAATCCGGTCGGTAAACCCAAGTATGGCAATATTGTCATGGTCACCAAATTCCTTAGTCAGTGTTTTCAGTAATTTGACATTATTTCCACAGACAAGGAAAAGTTCCACATTCATTTCACATTCACCGATTATTTGATTTACCAAATCTTTCAAATTGCCAAAACCCATGCTGCCTGACATAACCAGCAACCACTTTTCGTTTTCATTGATTCTATCGCCAAAAAGACGTTTACATTCCATTCTCGCGTTTTCTTTTAATTGAGAGGAATAGAACATTTGTCTTAAAGGAATTCCGTAAGGAAATAATTTATCCCGCAAAAGTCCTTTCTTTACACACTCTTCTATTAAATGCTCATGAGGAACAATATAATAATCCAGTTGTGTCTCTTCCATAAACGGAATACAGGTATAATCCGTCATAACAAAGACAGTTGTGGCGGGTAATTTCTTTGATCTTATTAATGCCGTAAGCGCTTCTGCCGGAAATAAATGAGTGCAAATAATGGTATCATACTCGTTTTCTTTTATGTATTCCAGCAACTTACCACAATAGAGTTTATTCGCAAAATAAACCGCGGACTTTGATTTATTGCCGCTTACCATTGTGCCAGCATTATACAGGAGCCTGAACAACCGCGTTCTTGTTGAAAAAACATATAAATCAGATGCGGTTTGCGAAACAGCAGGACTAACCAAAGACAGCGTATCAATTACTTCGCACCCGATCCCATGCATATTAAAGTATTCGCGGATGGCTTTGGCTGCCGAGTTATGCCCCTCCCCCGTAGCACAGGATAAAATTAAAACTTTCATATCAAGTTGTACTTTAGATTATAGGACGATAGGCTAAATTACCTATAATTTTTCAAACGGGAAGATACTCCATGGAACCGATTCATATTAGCCTTTAGAACACTACAATTTTTCTGATCGGGGTGTCGGCCCCTGCGGCGTTTCGTATCTGCCAGCTTCTGTTCCCGGTGGCCTGATGATATTGTTGTGTGAACCAGAAAGCGGGGGACTCATTATGAATTAAGTCAAATTCTATAAATATATGGGTTGATGATATCTGATCAAAACTGATTAAAAGCAGATGCATAAACGTTGATTATGCATGAAAGAACTGGGAAAACGTCATTCTTTACCGACCCTGAAAATGAAAAAAAATAATACTATGTATATTGCAAATGAAAAATTATTTGTAATTTTGGACCGTTTTATTCAAAACGTCGAATATTCGAATTTTAATCATGAAAGATGAAATCAGGGATAGTATAATCAAAGTGTCCGGCGAAATTTTTTCGCGTTTCGGTTTCAACAAAACCACCATGGACGACATTGCGCGGGGGATGCGGAAGGGGAAGAGTTCCATTTATTATTATTTCCGGAACAAGGAAGAAATTTTCCAGGAGGTAGTTGAAAAGGAAGTTTCAATGCTCCGGTCGAGGATACTTACCGAGGTAGAGAAGCAGGACAATCCCAAAGACAAAATCAGGGCCTATGTGAAAGTAAGAATGGACGGTTTTGCAAATCTGTTAAATTTATACAGCCTATTGAAAACGGAATACCTGGCACATTACGATTTCGTGGAGGAAATCCGTAAAAATTACGATAAGGCCGAGATCTCCATTATTAAAGAAATTCTTGATGAAGGGGTACAAAAAACAATCTTTACATTAGATGATCCATATTTGACGGCTGTTACCCTGGTAACTGCTATGAAAGGTTTTGAAATACCATTATATATAAAACCATCGGAAGAAAACCATCTTGAAATGCGATTAGATAATTTGTTGAATACCTTTTTCTTTGGAATAATAAAACGATAAATACATAAATGAATAACTCAATAAATAAACTTCAATAACAATGGTAAGAAAAATCTGTTTAACCACCTGTCTTGTCATCCTATGGACATTTCTATGGAATGATGCCTTCCCGCAGCAGGCTTTGACTCTTGAGCAATGCCGGCAAATGGCCCTTGAGCATAATCAAAAGATAAAGATAGCCCAGGAGAATGCCGGGATGGCCACTGATCTGCGGAAAGCAGCCATGACCCAATTCTTACCCGATTTCGGGTTTAACGGGGGCTATATGTATACCAATAAAAAACTCAATCTGATGAGCGAAAACGGATTTCTTCCCGTTGTGCCTTATACGGCTATCTCTTCAGATGGGACATTGGATATCACTAAGCTTACCGCAAACGATATCGTGATCAATCCCAGTACAGGGAAACCCGTGCTGGATAAAAACGGGAATCCGGTATTCCAGAAGTATTCGTATATGCCGAAAGAGTCCATGTCGCTGGATCTCCGCAACATATACACCTTTGGTTTCGCGGTTACCCAGCCGATTTTCACAGGAGGAAAAATTGTGAATCTTTATAAATCGTCAAAATACCTTGAAAAGATTGCCCGGTCAAATCAGGCGATGGAAACTTCCGATCTGCTATACAAAGTGGATGAAAACTACTGGAAAGTTATTTCAGTCCAGGAAAAAATCAAAGTCGCTGACGAGTATAAAAAAATGCTGGATAAGTTGTTATTTGACTTGGAAAACCTGGAGAAAGAAGGTTTTATAATAACCAATGACCTGTTGAAAGCGAGGGTGAAACAAAACGAAGTAGAACTTATGCAATTTAAAGCAGGTAATGGTCTGGTATTATCGAAAATGGCGTTGTGCCAGGTCATCGGACTGCCTCTTGACAGCAATGTTGTCTTAGACGATTCGATTGTTCCTTCCTCCCTTTCAGCTTCAAACACCGATATTACAGCAAAGGCGCTTTCCGACCGCCCGGAGATAAGCATACTCGAAAACAATGTGAATCTGGCCAATGCAGGAGTCAATATCATGAAATCGCGATTTCTTCCCGACATCGGGATGACGGCAGGGTATGGATGGATGAACCCCAGTCCTTATGATGGATTTTCAAAAGAATTCGGTGGGGCATGGACGGTGGGCGTTGTTGCCAAAGTTCCCCTGTGGCATTGGGGAGAGCGGTATAGAACCCTTAATTCGGCTGAGCATCAGAAAAAGATCAGTGAGCTGAAACTGGATGAAACCAAAGAACTGATCACATTACAGGCCAGACAAGCCAAGTTCCAGTATGATGAATCGGGTAAAAAACTCGAACTGACAAACCGTTCATTGCAACAGGCGATCGATAACCTGAGGGTGACCAACGATAAATTCAGCGAAGGGATGCTGAAATCAGGCGATGTACTTGAAGCACAGGCTGCATGGCAAAAGGCGTATTCAGAGGAAATTGATGCCAAAATCGAAATCAAGATAAACGAAACCAATCTGAAAAAAGTTAGTGGTGAACTTTCAAAAGAAAACAAATGAAAAAACTGACAATAGCAATAGTAATCCTGGGCCTGCTTGTAGTGGGCTGTAACAGGAATAAAGAAGTAACAGAAGAAACGACCTCAGTGCATGTGGGTATCACCCATGCCATCGCCAAGATTTATCAACCATCGCGTACTTTCAGCGGACTGGTAAAAGCCAACCATGAAGCAAATCTCGGCGCTACATTACCAGGAAGGGTTGAAAAGATTTATTTTGCCGAAGGCCAGGTTGCGCAAAAGGGCGCCCTGATCGCAGAACTTTCGGGCGAAATGTTGGCACAGGCCATCACCGAATATGACGCCATCAAGAAAGATTTTGAACGCGTATCCCGGTTAAAAGATAAAGGAAGCATCAGCCAGGTTGAATATGACCACCTGAAGGCCAAGTTGGAAGTGTCGGAAGAAAAAGTAAACATGATCCGGAAAAACACGCAGGTCACCGCACCATTCACGGGAACCATTGTAGAAATCACTGTTCATGAAGGAGAGAATTTTTCTCTGATCCCGGGCGTCGACGTGAAATCCCTCTCTGTTAATTCAGGGATCCTGAAGCTAATGCAACTTAACCCCATCAAGGTTACGGTCGATATTTCCGAAAAAGACCTGAGCATGGTCCACATCGGACAAAAAGCCACCGTGAAAGCCGATGCATATCCTGATAAAACTTTTGAAGGGAAAGTCAGCTATATTAAACCCATGTTGTCGGCAATGAGCCATACGGCAACGATTGAAATTGAGATTTCCAATCCTTCATTGGTCTTAAAGCCGGGAATGTATGCAACCGTTGTATTCGACCTGCCCCAAACCAAAGGAGTTATGGTCCCCATTGCAGCAATTTACCGCCAGTCGGGGACTTCCAACGACTATGTATTCACGGTCGCGAACAACAAAGCTCATATGCTCCCTGTAAGACAATTGCAGTCGATGAACGATTTTGTTTTTGTCGATGGCATTTCAGAAGGGACTGTGATCATCTCTTCAGGCAAATCCAAGCTGATCGAGGGGACCACGGTTACAGTCAATCAGAATAACAAATAAACAGATGCAGCCATGAAACTTCCAGAAATAGGGGTCAAACGACCCATAACCACAACAATGTTGTTCATTGCCGTATTCCTGTTGGGTGTTATCACCTTCTATATGTTGCCGACGGATGTGTTGCCCGATATTGAGCTTCCAACGCTTACCGTCATCACCGTGTACCCGGGCGCTTCGGCCAATGAAGTGGAACAACAGGTAACCAAGGCCCTGGAGCAAACCCTCTCGGGGGCCTCCAATCTAAAAAAGATCACCTCCAAGTCGAAGGAAAATGTATCGTTCATTACCCTCCAGTACCAGTGGAATTCGAATCTCGAAGAGGTTACCAATGATGCCCGCGATCTGATCGACCTGGCAAAAAGAAGATTGCCTGATGGCGCAGAAGATCCCCAGATCATGAAAATCAACAGCTCTATGCTTCCGGTGATCATCTACGGGGTTAATTCAAAAGAAAGCTATTCCGGGATTTCGAAAATCATTGAAGAGAAAATCACCAACCCGTTAAAAAAGCTGCCCGGAGTGGGAACTGTACTGGTAATTGGCGAACCCAAACGCGAAATCAAGGTACAGGTCAATCCCGAACAATTGAAAGCATACCATCTTTCGGTTGCCCAGATCGCACAATACCTGACACTCGGGAACATCAACATCCCGGGGGGAAACATTAAAGTTGGCGGCAATGAATTTTCTATTCGTGTCCCTGGTGAATTCCAGGATGTAAATGAAATATCTAACCTTGCGATCGCGACTTTTAATGGTAATATAATCCGCCTGAAAGATATCGCCGAGATCAAAGATGGATTCAAGGAGACCGACGAAATCATCCGTGTTGGGGGAAAACATTCTGTTGGGTTATTGGTACAAAAACAATCGGGCGCCAACACGCTCGAAGTGGCCAACGAACTCAGAAGCGAGGTAAAAAAGATCGGTAAAAACCTTCCTCCTGATGTCCAGATCAAGGAGCTCTTAGACAGCTCAACATTAGTCAGCTCCTCTATCAACAATCTTACTGAAACCATTCTCTATGCCGCTTTGTTCGTTGTTCTGATCGTATTTCTGTTCCTGAGAAATGTCCGAAGCAGTTTGATCGTCATCCTGACCATCCCGTTCTCGCTGATCGTTGCCTTTATCTATATGTATTTTGCGGGATATACGGTCAACATTTTCTCCCTGATGTCGCTGGCGGTTGCCATCGGAGTGGTAGTGGATAACGCCATCGTGGTCCTCGACAACATCACGCGGCATGTTGAACGGGGCGCTAACCCAAAACAGGCGGCCATATTCGCAACCGGAGAAATGGGGCTGGCTATCACCGCATCGACCCTGACCATCATCGCCGTATTCCTTCCAATGGTTTTCATGGGAGGATTGGTGGGGATCATCTTTAAACAATTGGCCATCCTTACTTCCATTACGTTATTAGCTTCCCTGATTACCTCCCTCATGCTGACGCCCATGATGGCATCGAAATTACTTTTGCCGTTAGCAGAGGAAAAGAAAAGAAAGCACACCAGGCTTTACCAGTGGAGTGAAGATCTTTTCATCATCCTGGAAAATGCCTATAAAAAAGGGCTTGAATGGTCGGTAAGGCATCGCTGGATTATCATAACAACCTGCCTTGCATTGTTTGTAGTGACCCTCTTCCTGTCAAGAGGGCTCGGTACGGATTATATTCCCGAATTCGATGCCGGCGATGTAACGGTCGTCTTCCAAACCGAAGTCGGTACCAATGCCCATGAAACTGAACGTGTAGCAAAGATTGTTGAAGACATTGTTCAGGAAGAGGTCCCGGAAATGACCCATTCTTTTACCGTTGTCGGACAAACGGAAGACGGGCTGTTAAGCGCCATCGGTTTTAAAGAAGGGAAAAACATCGGCACTTTGATGCTTAAGGTAGTTCCTCCCGAAGATCGGAAACGCAGTTCAAAGGATATTGCCGAAGCCCTGAAAAAAAGGCTCGAAAAGATCCCTGAAATCGACAAGCTGAATATTACCGGCGGAAGTATTCTTTCGGGCGCCTTGTTCGGCAACATGAAACCGATCCAGATCAACATGACAGGGTCAAACCTGCTTTTGCTGAACGCGACTGCCGATTCGCTCCGCGCTATCTGTTTGCGGAATCCCCATCTGGCCAATATTGAAACGACCGTTGATAAAGGAAAGATGGAATTACAGATCAACATCGACAAGGATAAAGCCGCGACTATGGGCCTTAATTCAGCGCTCATCTCGTTGCAGATCCGTCAAAGCATCTACGGGGCCGAAGCCAGCAATTTCAAACAGGAAGGCGATGAATATCCCATCATGATCCGTTATGATTCGGCTTACCGTAGCACCATCGAGGGTATCAATTCCATCCTGCTGACAACGCTTACGGGACAACAGGTCCCGGTTTCAGAGGTAACTCATATAACACAGGGTACCGGGCCGCTTCAGATCGAACGCGAATCACAACAAAGGGTGGTTTATCTGACCGCCGACCTGAAGAACACCTCCCTGGGCGAAGCAACAAAAGAAGTTCAATCCGATATTAAAAACTTCAATGTTCCGCAAAATGTGGATATCAGCATTGGGGGACAGGTGACAGAGCAGAAGGAGTCTTTTTCACGATTGCTCATCATGTTCATCATAGGAATCGTCATGGTTTACATGATCATGGCATCCCAGTTCGAATCGTGGAAGGATCCTTTTATCATCCTGTTTACCATACCGCTTTCGGTAATCGGTGTGCTTTGGGCATTTATGATAACCGGGTTGACCCTCAGCGTGGTGACCTTTGTCGCGTTCATCATGCTCATCGGTATTGATGTAAATAACGGGATTATTCTTGTAGACTACACTAACCTCCTGCGTAAAAGAGGCGTTCATCTGCTGGAAGCCGCGGCCGAATCAGGAAGGATGAGGTTGAGGCCCGTTTTGATGACCTCGCTTACGGCAATCCTTGGAATGATCCCGTTGGCGGTAAGTTCAGGGATGGGTTCCGAGATCTGGTCTCCCTTTGGGGTAACCTGTATCGGCGGACTACTCGTATCCAAATTCTTTACAATGTTCCTGATTCCCGTTCTGTATGTATCATTTAATAAGAAGGCGTTATGAAAATGGTTTATTGCACCTGCAATGTCAGTGTACTGGAGGATTTAAAAGGACTCCTTGACAACAATAATATACGCGATTACCAGGTCATCGAACGGGTGACCGCGAAGAATAAAACCGGGGTGCCGAGGTTCGACACTCCGGTTTGGCCGGGATATAATTCTTCAGTAATCATGCAGATCAGCGAAGAGGATAAAATCCATAAACTGATTGAAGCCATCAGGGAATTCAACCGGAATGTCCTTCATGAAGATGAACTGGTGACGGTCTGTACCTGGAAGCTCGAAGATTATTTTTATGAATAAACCCGCGGATCCGAATTTGAGAAACAGGTATCTGCCATAATATTTTCCCTTTCAGCGGATGGACTTTTCATCAGGGAACCTGGTACTTGTATACCACTGATATAGTCCCAAAAAGAAGGAGTATGAAAATTTTCAAACGATTATGCATAATCGTTCTGTTATTCATTTGCCACATTATATCTTTTGCTCAGGAAATGAGCATAATGACCAGCGATAGCGTTAAGCTATTTGTTCATGTTAAAGGGGATGGCGTCCCGTGTCTTTTTATACATGGAGGTCCGGGACAGGGTAGTAATTATTGGGAAAAATTAGCGGGAGATATGAGTGAGAAACATTTTAAAATGATTTATCTCGACCAAAGAGGCTGTGGCAGGTCATCAAGCCCTTTAAATGGTGATTATAGCATCCAAAGAATGATTATGGATTTTGAAGAAGTAAGAAAAGCGCTAAACATTAAAACCTGGTTATTAATGGGGCATTCATTTGGAGGAATCCTGCAAACATTTTATGCTTCTGTTTATCCGGCGAACATTGAGGGAATGTTAATGTTTAACTGTACTTTAGATATGAAGGGAAGTCTTGAAGGCAGTTATATTCCTTCTGTTGTTGATTTTTTCGAAATTAAAAATCCTGCATTTTATACTGATCAGTCTATTCCGCTGGCAACGCGACTGGATTCGGTCCAAAAATTATTTATGACCAGGGATGATGTTTGGAAATTGTCTTTTTCGTCCCTTGAAGCTGCCACTAAATTCGGAGAAACATATTCCGGGTTTCAAACATGGAATACTGACTTTAGTAAAAGTGCATTTTTAGTTGATGACTATACAAAGGATTATTCACCATTGACCGAAAAGATAGGTACGCCAACCCTATTTGTATATGGAACGGATGATAAAAATGTTGGTATTGAGCAACATCTGAAAGTAAAATTCCCCAACATGTTATTGGTTGAAGTTACGGGTGGGCACATGGGCTTTATTGAAAATAAAAATGATTACGACAGGGCCATTGCATCGTTTCTTGTAAGGTTTAATATCGATTGAGCTGGTAGCATCCGTCATTCGCGCCCATCCAGTATGTTGTCGGGCAAAAATGCGAACGAATCATTAGTTTGTTCCCGCGATATTTTATATCTTTCTCATAAGGAT
>Ga0172381_10005131_pt1 | contig 13359 bp, 13 predicted proteins | sample Leawel6488metaG_FD_119754 | JGI IMG/M metagenome (GOLD analysis project Ga0172381, IMG submission 119754) | Leachate microbial communities from a municipal landfill in Southern Ontario, Canada - Leachate well 64-88 metaG | ecosystem: Engineered > Solid waste > Landfill > Unclassified | place... | reverse complement strand
GGCCCGATATTCCTCGATCGCCTTTTCCGGGTTGTTCCGGATATTGGCATATAACAGCCCCAGGTTGTAATAAGCATCGGCATTGTCCGGATTGAACTTCAACGACTTTTCATAGGCCTCAATGGCATCATCGTATAACTCCGCCTGGGTAAATGAAACTGCCAGGTTGTAATGATAGATACTGCGCTCCTTGTTCAGTGTCTGCTCAAGGCTCTTGACGTTCTCCCTCAACTGGCCAAGCTCCCCCTCCAGCATCACCTTGTTTTCCTTCCTGTCCTTGGCCATTTTTTCCTCGTAACGCCTCAGGTAAACCTTTGCCTTTTGCAGCTCTTCTTCCTTCTGCTCCAGGATCTTTTTCGACTCATCAAGCCCCTGCTGCAGGGTGCTCTTCTCGCTCTGCAGTTGGGTGTTTATCCCCACGTAAGAAATAGCATCTGCCTGAAGCTGTTCATTCTCCTTCAAAATCTTTTTCTTGTCCTCTTCCAGGCGCTTGGTATCCGCTTGAAGCTTTTGCATCATCAATTCCGCTTGGCCGAGTTTCTGATTTAAGGAGCGGCTCTTGGTATAAAGAAACAGGCAGGCTGCGATAAGCAACAAGCTAATACCGCCGATTACGATAAATAAGCTTTTCTTTTTCATCTGCGAATTACCTGTAATCAGGATCATTTCTGCATTGCCTCTATTCTTTCTTTAACTTCTCTGGCCCTGGGGCCCTGCGCACCGGAAAGTTCAAGATATTTCTCGTAATAGCGGACTGCTTTTTTGGGATCCTGGCGGTAAGTAGAATACAACAACCCCAGGATATAATAGCTTTCCGCGTCTTTGGGCTGCAGCCCGATTGCCTGTTCGAAACTCTTGATCGCGGAATTAAAATCCGCGGCCAGGACATAATTCAGGCCGAGATTATAATAAAGCAACCCAGAGAGTTCTTTGTCTTTTTTAAGATCCCTGATCTTATTGATCCGGTTGCGCAGGCGGTTTCCCGCGTCGTTGACCTGCTCTTTAAGCACAAACTGCCATTCCAGGTAATCCAAGACAGCTGAATGGTTATCCCGCGAACTGTAGATTTGCCGCAGCTCGCTATCCAGGTACACCGATTTTTTATCCGAAAGCAGCAGTAGCCCTTTCAGGCGTTGATTGTCCACCTGGGACTTTAGCAAAAGCGCGGCGAATATTGCCAGCATTACCCAGCTGACCACAAAAAGCACGGTTACTTGACGATGTTTTTTCTTTAGCATGCTATCTTATCTCCGGTTGACTAAGCATATCCACAAGATACTCCACTTCCTTACGGTTCTTGGCATTAGGAGTAAGCTCCAGGTATTTCTTAAAGTGATACAGTGCCTTTTTATTATTATCCCTTGAATATTTATAGATCAGGCCCAGTTTATAATGGGCGTCGGCACTGCGCGGATCAAGCTTCAGTGAATTATCATAATAGTTGATCGCCAGGTCAAAGATCTTTCCCTGCATGTAGGCCGAGGCAACATCGCGCAGGAGTCCTGCCTTAACCATATTAAAGGCGGCGATCTGGCTTTGCTGCCTGGCAATCTGCTCTTTCAAAAGTTTTCTTTCTTTAGTCAGGCTGCCGATGGCTTTCTCCAGGGAAGGCACCCGTGAGGCATCTTCTGCCTGCAAATAAAGATCTTCGGCCTTGGCCTGCAGCTGGTCATACAGCCTGCTAAGCGCTGTAAAATCGCTTTTTAACTTGGCGATCTCGGCTTTTTGTTTATCAGAGGACTGGCTTAAATCCTGGTTTTTCTTATCCGCCTGCTGGAGTTCTTTTTTAGTTTTATCAAACTCCGTCAGCTGTGATTTGGCAGTGTTTAACTCGGTCTCCAGCCGGGAGTTAGCCTGATTTAACTTGGTGATTTTCTGTTGCAGCCCAACAATCTCTTTTTTCCCCGAAGCCTTGGCCAGGCGAACTTCCTGTTCACGCTGCGCTTTTTCCTGGCGCAGCCGCTCTTTTTCGGCTTCTTTCTGCTGTCGGATAAAATTTTTATCATTGGCCTTAGTTAGAGAATCAGACTTCTTGCGTACCTCCTCTTCGGCGGCCCTAAAATTATTTAACTCTTCTAGAAGCCCGCTTTTCTCCTTATTAGCTACAACCAGCCTATTCTGTGCTTCTTTGATTTTCTGCTTCAACCCGTCAATCTCTACCTGCATCTCTTGCGCCTGATTCTGCCTAAGCGTCTCCTGTTGGGAGGTTATCCTGGCGATATCATCCTGAAGACTGTTGATCTTCTTCTCCAATCCGGCTTTTTCCTGCGTAAAGCGTAACTCCGACTGGCTCATATCCTTCAGGTCCTTATCTTGCCTGCTGATCTTAACCGACTGCCAGAACAATATTCCGCAAACTAAGATAATGACAAAGGAAACCGCCATGATCACCTTTTTCTTCCCGGAAATACCCTGCTTTACTTTTTTTGGCTCGTCTTGCTCGCTCTTCTGCTCTATAGGCATGGCTTAATACTCCTTTAATCCTTTAATCTTTCCCTGAAGGCTTACTGCCGATTTATCCGCGGGAGTTACCGAAAACAGGCTCTTCGCCGGATTATTTTCCAGGAGCACCCGGTCTCTTTCTCCGGCTGATTCCTTTTCAATTTCTTTATCTACCAGGCGCTCGATAATATCTTCTTTAACGTCTTTAGGGGCAATGTCCGCCGGGATAACGTGCTGGGGCTCGGTTCCCGCAAGCATCGTATCCCCGCGAATGATATGCGGCGTAATAAAGATCACTACCTCCGTTTTCTTATTCAGGTCAGCGCGGCTGCCGAAAAATGTGCCCAAAATCGGGATCTTTTCCAGGAATGGCCAGCCGGTGGTATCCTTACGCTTGTCCTGCTTGATCAGGCCGGCGATGATGATCGTATTGCCGTCTTTTATCTTGACCATGGTCTCTGCCTCAGAGGTCTCGACTATGGGGACCTTGCTGCCCAAAGTAGTAGTAAGCGTTTCGCGGACCGAACTGACCTCCGGCTTTATCTTCATGGTAATAAAACCGTCTTCGTTTATCGTCGGCACCAGGGTCAACTTCGTACCGACATCGATAAATTCGATCGCCTCGGAAGTAACGGTGGTGGTTTCCGCCTGGCTCTGCGAAGTAGTGACATAGGCCTCGCGCGAACCAACCAGTATCTTGGCCTCCTGGTTATTTACTACCGCCAGCCGCGGGCTGGAGATGATCTTGGTGTCACCGAACGTTTCCAGGAATTTATAGGTCTCGGTATTTCTATCCGTAGCGAGTGTTCCCATCGTAATCTGAAAATTCGAAGTAGTCAGCGCCGGCGAAGGGGTAAAAGAAGGATTCACGTTGAAGGTCCCTTTAAGGTCCAGCCCCTCCAGCCACTTCTGCTTAAAAACCTTCTCCCAATTCATCTCCCGCTGGTACTCCTTCTTTAAAGTAATCTGCAAGACCTCCGCCTCGATATAAACCTGTTTGGTTTCGGCATCAAAGGCCTTGACCATGCGCCTGATCTTTTTCATTTTATCCGGCAGGTCGGTGATCACCGCCTTGCTGGAACGCTCATCCACAAATACCTCTCCCGGCCCCTGGGTGATCACGCCGGCCAGATGGGTTTTCATCTCCGAAGCCTTGGCGTATTTAATATCAAAAATCTCGGTTTGATTCGGACGATCAAGCTCTTTAGCCGTATCTTCCATCAAAGTAATCTTCTCCGGGATGTCGATCATCAGGATCGTACCGGTAGCTTCATCAACGATGACCTTGCCGATGTCGGATTTAATCTGCGAAAGCGCGTTAAATACCGTGGCTGGCTTGGCATAACTTAGCTTTAAACTGGCAAATTTTCTTTTTTCGTTATACCTCTTTCCGTAAAGCTTCTCATATTCAGCGGAGGTCATAATATTGATGATATTCCCCTTATAATCGCAGGCCAGATCCTGGCTGATCAGGATCACGTCCAGCGCGTCTTCAAATGTCAGGTTATTCAGAAAAATGTTTATCCTTCCGCCTACGTTACGGGTAGGGACAATCGTCATTTCCATTTTTAAAGCAAGTATCCGGAAGAACTCATTCAGGTCTATGCCTTTTAAATCAAGAGAGATCCGCTCTTTGGAGATCTTGACCCCGTCCATTGCCTCCTCGGTCGAGAGGGCCGGAGCCGAATCATTGACGCTTTCCACGGGCAGAGTTTCCTGGGCCGCTAAAGCGGGGTCCGGCGGCGGCATATTATCCTGGGGCGCAATCGCGGGGTCATCTATTGCCGCGCCCATGGGGCCGCCTGGAGCACCCATGGGGTCGCCTGCCGCTCCCATGGGGTCGTTTGCCGATTCGGGCGGAACTTCCGGCAAAGGTTGATTTTCTACCGGTAATGCCGCCTGGATACCCGAGGTATTTGCCTGGGATTCCGCTGCCGGCTTGGCCTGGTTATCCGGGTTAGCCGCGGGATCCTGGGCAAGAAGCAAACCTTTGTCCCCTGTCAGCAGGATGGCTACGGTCAACGCTATGATTCTTCGGTTATTTTTCACAATTTACTCCGTTTAATATTCTTTTAAACCCTTTAATTTTTGCTGGATATTTATACTGCTGTTATTCAACGCCGGTTCAACCACGGATACCGGGATCTCCTGGAGCCGCGGAGGCTCCAAAGGCGCGATACTAACTTCCGCTTCTTTAGATCCGGGGATTTCAGGCAGGAGCTTTTTGGACATCCAACCTTCCATATCCTTATCCGTAGAATTTACGTCGCCTCTGATAAGACGCGGAATAAGAAAAACCACTACCTCGGTACGCTTCTTCAGAGTGGCCCGGGAACCGAAAGCCGCACCCAGAAATGGGATCCTGGATATCCCCGGAACACCGGTCTTATCGTCACGCTTATCCTCTTTATACATTCCGGCGATCATGATCATGCTATTTTCTTTAACCTTGACCGTGGTCTCTACCTCCGCGGTCTCTACGATCGGAATGCGGCTGCCCAGGGTAGTGGTGATCGTTTCCCTGACCGAGCTCACCTCCGGCTTGATACGCATGGTAATAAATCCGTCTTTATGGATCGTCGGTACGACGTTCAGCTTTACGCCGACATCGATGAACTCGATATTTTCCGCGCTGACCGTGGAGGCGGTGGCCTGGCTTAAGGACTGTATCACGTATGCCTCGCGCGAACCGACCAGGATCTTGGCCTCCTGGTTATTAGTGGCAACGATCCTAGGCTCTGAAATGATCCTGGTATTACCCAGCGTCTCCAGCACCCGGAAGGCGGAAGTAAAATCGTCGGTCTCCAGGGTGCCGATACTGACTGCCAGGCTGTCGGCTGATAAAGCCGGAGAAACACTGAAAGACGGGGCAACCGGGAAAGTCCCGGCCGCGCTGAATTGGCTGATGTATTTTTGGATATTATTCAGGATCCGCTCCCAGTTGATATCATGCTGGAACTCATCCTTCATGGTAATTTCCACTATCTTGGTTTCGATGAGCACCTGCGGATTCTCGGAATCAAAGGCCTTAATGATCCGTTTTATCTTCTCCATTTTATCGGGCAGGTCGGATACCACCACCTTGGTGGAACGCGCGTCCACGATCAGTTCTCCCGGGCCCGGGGTAATTACCGAAGCTAAATGGGTCTTGATATCTTCGGCCTTGGCATATTGCAGGTCAAAAACCTCTGTTGAAGGAGGCCTGTCCAGATCTTTAACCGTTTCCGCCATGATCTCCAGGCGTTCCGGGGTATCCAACAAGAATAAGGTCGCCGTGTTTTCATCCACGATCACCTTGCCGATATCCGATTTCATCTGGGTCAGGGCATTAAATACGGTCGCCGGTTTGGCATAATTAAGCTTGATATTCTTGAATTTGCGTTTTTCGTTATATTTCCTGCCGTACAACTTCTCATATTCCGATCCGGTCATGATATTGATGATCTTATCCTGGCGCTCGCAGGCCAGATCCTGGCTGATCAGGACCACATCCAAGGCATCGTCAAAGGTTAAATTGTTAAGATAGATGTTCAATCTTCCGGAAACGCTTTTACTGGGAACAATAGTAACACCCATTTTTTGCGATAATAAACGGAAAAGCTCGTTTATCTCAATGCCCTTAAGGTCCAGGGAGATACGCTCCACAGAGGGGTCCAGGGGGTAAGTTACAGAGGACAGAGGACAGAAGACAGAGAACAAAAGACAAATGACAGAGAACAGAAAACAGAAAAATCTGCCTTGTGACTTGTGACTTGTGACTTGTGACCTCATCTTAGTTCCCACTCTTGGCTATCCTTACCTATTATTACTTTGTCCCTGAAGATTTTTTTTACCGTTACCTCTCCTACCTTATCTCCGGTACTGACAAAATAGGTCTTTTGCTCCTTGGAGTCTTCGATCATTGCCTGCGGGGTATCGGACCAAAGGATCCCCACCAGCTTGAGATTGCTGACCATAAAGGTTGTCTGGGTCATGATCATCCCCGCCTCGGCCGCGGGCGGAGAAAAACTGAAGATATTGCGGTTTTTCGTCTCTTCGGCAAGCTTACTGGTATCGAGATTCATCAGCCCCTGATCGGCACTGCTGCCGGTCTCGGCTATCGCGCTCTCGGCAATGATCTTCTGAAAACGCTTATCCAGGGTCACCCGGCTCTTGACAAAATCAAAGACCCAGTAAATGCTGAAAGCCCCGCAGATAACCGCGAAAATTATGGTTGCCACGCGCAGATCCAGATGCTTCAACGAATCTTTGTTAATCTTGTTTAAGCGGAACCTTTTCAGGCTCCCAAGCAGCTTTTTTGCCCTGTCCAGAATTACCGTCGCCTGCTCTATCTTCAGATTCGGCAACTTGCGCTTCTGGGTATCCGGATTTTCGATGATCTTCAATAACCTTTCTTCCGGAGTAAGGTTATCCTGATTTGTGTTTTGCTCTTTTTTATCGGCCTCTGCCATTTTTATTACTCTCGCTTACCTTATTATTATTGTTATACACTGACCCTGGCTTCCTGGGAAATCAAATCACGGATCAGGCTTGCGTCAACCACGGGCTTATTTTCCATCACCAGGGTTTTTAAGGCGTGGTGGCAGATCATCGAGATGCGCCGGGGATAACCTTGCGTGTAGCGGTAAATCTCTCCGATTGCCTCACCTGTAAAAAACTCCATCCCCTGATGATAACCGGCCGCGCTTAAACGAAATTCGATCAACTCCTTGGTTTCTGCCTCATCCAGGGGGTTGAGAACGTATTTCAAATTGATCCGGTCCCAGAAGTTTTTCATCTGCCTCAAGCGCGGTAAAAGCTCCATCTGTGACAATAATACCAGCTGTAACAGCTTAAATTCGTTTGTCTCGTAATTTAACAATACCCGCAGGATCTCCAATGAAAGTAAATTGAGCTTTTGCGCCTCATCGATCAAAAGGACCACGGTCTTGCCCTCCTCCACGCCTTTCTGAAAAAGATATTTTTTTAAGGCTTCCTTGTAATCAAGCACCGAAGGCTGGGGTTTCCCTATTTCGATCTTGAATGTCCTGATCAGGGAATCAAGAAAGATTTCCTCTGTCTCATAAGTAGGATCAAGGATCATATGAAAAATTATGTCCTGGCGTTCTTTGAGCATATGGAAGAGTTTACGGGAAAGCGTGGTCTTGCCTGTCCCCACGTCCCCCAGGATCAGGCTCAACCCCCTCTTCAGGCGGATCTCAACCATCAGCCGCATCAAAGCCGCGCGGTGTTCCCCTGATTCATAAAAAAATGCCGGGTCCGGGCTGGTTGAGAATGGTTCTTTTTCTAATCCAAGAACTTTATAATAACTCATTTTTTATTATTGGCTTAAAATTTTACGGATCAAGCGCAAAGGATAACCCTCATTTTTCAAACTCTGGATCCTGGCCAGATTGCTTCTGATTTCTTTTTCCGCGTAATACCTCTTATTCCCTCTTTTGTTCACCGCGTGAAAAAGGCCAAGGTTCGTATAATAGTTCAGAGTCTGATATGAGATCTTATATTTTGTCACTATTTCCGGTGAAGAAATCAGGTTGCTCATTTAGCCCCTATCTTTCTTTTCTCAATCCCTTTTTACATCAGCACCTGCTATACTAATCACATCTACCATATGAGTTGTACTTATAGCATAAACAATAAGTATTGTCAAGCAAAATTTTCTTCTCCTCGCTGAAATGGCCAAAAATTGTGTAGATTGACCTTAAGCTCCACAGAGGGCTGCCCATTGGCTTCGCCGCGAAAAGGGTCAGCTAATAAACCATGTGGTTTTTCCCATCCACTGCGAGCAGCTAGCAAAGATGAGAACAAAGATGAGAACGTTTCTCAATTTTCAAGGGATGAGCAAGGGATGAGAAACGTTCTCATTGACATTCTCATTGACAAAATTAGTCAAAAACAATAACAGAGATGTAAGTTATTGATTATCAATATGTTTTAGCTTTAATATTAGAATTACTTCGGAATGAGAACGTTTCTCAATAACGAGAATACGCTTCAAAATGAGAACGTTTCTCCAATAATGAGAACGTTTCTCAATGATAAAGATGGGAGATTATTAGCTTTTGAGGAGTTTTTTCAGTAGAGATTTTGCCTTTTCCAGGGCTTTATAGCGGTGGCTCATTTGGTGCTTGAGCCTCTCCCCTAGTTCAGCAAAGGTCTTATTGTAGCGGACGATCAAGAACAACGGGTCATAGCCGAAGCCGGCATCCCCTTTCAAGTCTTCTGCGATCCTGCCGTGGCAGGTCCCTTCTGCTGTAGCGATCAACTTGCCGTATTCCGCCAAAGCCACCGCGCAGACATAATGCGCGCTTCTTTTATTTTTCGGGACATTTCGCATCAAGCGAAGCACTTTAAGGTTATTTTGCGAATCATTTTTTTCTTTACCGGAAAACCTGGAAGAATAAATTCCCGGCCGCCCCCCCAGGGAATCAATGCAGAGCCCGGAATCCTCCCCCATCACCATGCACTTTGCGTAAGCGGAAATCTTTACCGCTTTCTTTATCGCGTTTTCCCGAAAGGTCTTTCCGTTTTCCACTATGCGCGGAGCCGAAGGATAATCCTCCAGAGAAGTAATTTTTAAACACATCCCTTTTAAAAGGTCTTTGATCTCCTTGAGCTTTTTTTTATTTTTTGTGGCAACTAGTAATTCTTTCATCACGTAATTATTTTTCTAAAATTTTAAGACATCGTTTAAAGCTTTTTTCTGTAATTCTACCAGATCGCTGATCCCTTGTTCGGCCAGATCCAGCAAGGCCGACATCTTCTCCCTGCTGAAGGTATTGCGTTCACTGGTCCCCTGGATCTCGATAAGCTCATGCGAGCCCGTCATGACGATATTCATATCCACATCTGCCTGGGAATCTTCGGCATAATTCAAATCAAGGATGGGTTCGTTTTTATAAATCCCCACACTGGTGGCCGCCACAAAATCTTTGAGCGGATTATCCTGCAGCATTCCATTTTTTTTCATTTTGTCCAAGGCATCGACCAGGGCAATGAAACTCCCGGTGATCGAAGCGGTGCGCGTCCCCCCGTCCCCCTGAATCACATCACAATCGATCCAGATCGTGCGCTCGCCTAAGGCCCGGGTTTTCGTGACCGCGCGCAAAGACCTTCCCACCAGCCTCTGGATCTCATAGGTCCGGCCGGAATCCTTACCGCGCTGTATACGGGTCTGGCAGGATCGCGGCAACATACCATATTCCGCGGTTACCCAGCCGTTGCCGGAATTTTTTAAAAAAATCGGGACCGACTCTTCGACACTGGCCGTGCAGATTACCTTAGTATCGCCCAATTCGATAAGACAGGACCCTTCGGCATATTTGGTAAATCCTCTGGTAATCTTGACCTTGCGTATCTGATTAGGCGCCCTGCCGTCATTTCTGATCATGGGTTACTCCTTTTTGAATAGATGTTTCTCCCTTGGGAATCAATAGCCACGATCAGCGGAAAATCTCTGACCTGGAGCCTGCGGATTGCTTCCGGGCCCAGCTCCCTGTAGCCGATAATCTCTGATTTAACAACACACTTGGAAAGCAGCGCCCCGCATCCGGCATAGGTGACAAAATAAGCCCCCTTATACTTCTTTATTGCCCGGGCTACCTCAATTGAACGGTCACCTTTTCCGATAATCCCTAAAAGCCCGGCTTTCAGCAACTCCGGGGTGAATTTATCCATGCGCGAGCTTGTGGTCGGGCCGCAGGAACCGATGATCCTTCCTTTAGGGGTCTTGGTCGGACCGCAGTAATAGATGATCTGCCCATTTAAATCAAAGGGAATTTTCCTGCCCCCTCTTAACGCCTCCAGGATCTTACGGTGCGCCTGATCGCGCGCGGTATAGAGGACCCCGGTATAATTCAAGCATTGTCCGGCCTTGAGCTTTCGTATTTTTTCTTTTAAATTTTCCATTTTATGTTTTGTTTTGAGTTTTAAGCTTTAATTTTGCGCTTTGCGCCTTGCGTTTTACGCTATCTCTATAGCGTCCTTGTCGCGCTTCTTAACGCGTGGCAACTGATATTCACCGCCACCGGCAGACCAGCGATATGCGTAGGGTAAGTTTCGATATTTATTGCCAGGGCCGTAGTGCGGCCCCCCAAACCCATCGGGCCGATCTTAAGCTTGTTAATCTCTTTAAGCAGGGTTGCTTCCAGCCTGCCAATTTTAGAACGGCGTTCGGAGCGCTGCGGCGTACAGCGCCTTAATAAAGCTTTTTTCGCCAGGAATGAGGCGTAATCAGCCGTACCGCCGATACCGACCCCCACTATATAAGGAGGGCAGGCATCGGGCCCAGCTGCCTTAACCGTATCAATGATAAAACGGCTGATCTCCTGCAGAGATACCGTAGGGTTGAACATCCTTAAGCTGGACTTATTCTCGCAGCCAAAACCTTTGGGCAAAACGGTCAACTTGATCCTGCTGCCTTTAACCAGATCAAGATGCGTCACTGCCGGCGCATACCCTGAAACACCCCTGGCCAGGGGGTCCTTGACAATCGAATTCCTTAAAAAACCCCGGCGGTACCCCTGCTCAACCCCTCTGTTTACGGCATTCTTCAGGCTCCCCTTGATCATTACTTCCTGCCCCAGCTCGATAAAAACTATCGGCATGCCCGTGTCCTGGCAGATGGCCAGGCCATCTTTGCCCGCAATCAGGGCGTTTTTGATGATCGCATCCAGTATCAGCCTTGCCTGCGCGCCGGTCTCTATACGGCGGGCGTAAGTTAAGCACCCGAGCACATCCTTCCTTAACACAAGATTGGCCTTAAGGCATAACTCGGCCACGGCTGACTTGATCTCTTCGGCACTGATTAAACGCATCGGTATTATACTCTCCCCTCTTAACTTTTACCTGGAGTACTCCCGTTCCACCGTTGTTTTTATCCCACCGCGCGGATTGAATTCACCGATGATCTTTACCCGGCGCGGCCTGACGGTTTTAACGAAATCCTCCAATATTTTATTAATCACGTGCTCATGGAATATGCCTATGTTACGGAACCAGATCGTGTACAGCTTGAAAGATTTCAGTTCGATACAGTAATTTTCCGGGGAATACTCCAATCTAATCATCGCAAAATCCGGTAAGCCTGTCTTGGGACAAATACAGGTAAACTCCGGGATTTCTATCCGAATTGTATAGATTTTATCCGGATACTGGTTTTCCCAGACCTCAATCGCCGGCGTCCTCAAGCTCCTGACATTTTCCTGCAGCCCATCGTATGGTGAACGCCCTGGAACGGATTTCTTTTTTTCGTCCTTCGTCCTTCTTCCTTCGTCCTTCGTAATTTTCATCTCATCCCCACTATCTTATGCAGCTGCGGTATCACGCAGGCCGAAACCCCGAATTCGCCAAAAACATTCCTGGCCTGCTCCAATTTTTTATCAACTAACGCACGCTCTTCGAAACTGTTCGGCTGCAGGACCACCAATGCCGTGGGTGCCACCTCTTTCACCAGGGCCGAAGCCATCCTTAGATCCTCCTGGGAAGTATTCCCGGAGATCACACATTTCAAAAAAACTTCCTTTCGCGCGGCAATCTCTAAAAAAGCCCGGTGGGCCTTCCATAGGCCAAAGGCCGATCCCGAACTGGGCAACTTAATATCCATGGCGATAAAATCGAAGTAATCAAGCACGTCCGACAATTCATTGTAGAGCGTGCCGTTAGTCTCCAGATAGTTTGAATACCCCCGGGATGCGGTAAGCCGGGCAACCTCTTTTAAAAAATCTTTTTGCAACAAGGGCTCGCCTCCGGTAAAAGCCACGCTATGACAGCTGTTTCCGAATAGAGCGATCCTGCCTAACAACTCCTGCGGTTCATATTCCTGGAATGAATTCAACTTCGTATCGCAAAAGCTGCAATTAAGGTTGCACCCGAAAAAACGCACGAAAATCTGCTGCTCTCCGAGGAAAGCGCCTTCCCCCTGGATGCTTTCAAAAATCTCCGCGATTCTCCCCTTCATCTATTCCCTCTTTGCGCCCCATACCAGGATGGCAGAGGCGAAACTTCCGTGATTGCTTCAGCCTCACTGCGTTCGGCTTCGCAATGACGAATATTAACCTTCCAGGGGGTTCCCTCGCAATAACGGTACGCTACCGACTGCGCGCGGGGTCTTCTAACCCCGCCTCCCGGAATCCTTTCTCGCGAAAATTACAACTCTCGCAAGACCCGCAAGGCCTGCCTGCCCCCTGATAACAGGACCAGGTAAGGGCAAAAGGAACCTCGAGCCTTTGGCCAAGACGGATGATCTGGGCCTTGCTTTTATGGATCAAGGGCGTCTTTACAACCACCGGCCGCCCCTGGCAGCCGCATTTTGTCCCCGCGGCAATCACCGCGGAAAAGGCCCGGTAGAATTCCGGACGGCAATCCGGATAACCGCTGTAATCATGGGCATGCGCGCCGATAAAAATCGCCTCGGCCTTAATTGCCTCGGCACAGGACAAGGCAAAACTTAAAAATATAATATTACGGGCCGGGACGTAGGTTGAAGGTATGTTATCCCGTTGTCTGGTTATCTCGTTGTCTCGTTGTCTGGTTACCTCGTTATCTCGTAAAGTAGGGATGGACACTCTTCTGTCCAACAGGCTTGAGCCTCTCCAGGGCAGCTTTATCCGGAGCACTTCCGCGCTGCATCCGGCCATACCGGCTATCCTTTTAGCCCGCCCTATTTCCTTCTTATGGCGCTGGGCATAATCAAAAATCAGGCAAAGACAATCATAACCAAGCGACCTTGCCAGATAAAGCGTCACTGCCGAATCCAATCCCCCGGATAAAAGCACCACGGCTTTTTTCCCGGAAGACGGACTATTCCTCTTTTTTCTCATCATAGGTTGCCGAAGAAGTGTCGGACTCCCAGACTGTAACCGAACTAAGAGCGGGAATTTTTTTCTTGAGGCGATCGTAAATATAACGCGCGATGTT
>Ga0172381_10005129_pt1 | contig 13362 bp, 12 predicted proteins | sample Leawel6488metaG_FD_119754 | JGI IMG/M metagenome (GOLD analysis project Ga0172381, IMG submission 119754) | Leachate microbial communities from a municipal landfill in Southern Ontario, Canada - Leachate well 64-88 metaG | ecosystem: Engineered > Solid waste > Landfill > Unclassified | place... | reverse complement strand
CCCGTGCCCGGCGGACCGTAGAGCAGAACGCCCTTGGGCGGACGTATGCCCATCTGGCGGAACTTCTCCGGCTGCTTAAGGGGCCATTCGATGGCCTCGATCAGCTCCTGCTTGATCGATCCCAGGCCGCCCAGATCACTCCAGTGCACGCGCGGCACCTCCACCAGGACTTCTCGCATGCTGGAAGGCTCGATCTCCTTTAGAGCTTCCTCGAAGTCCTCTTTCATAACCAGCATCTTTTCCACGATCTCGGGTGGTATCTCGTCCTCAGTGGTCAGATCAGGCAGATAGCGGCGCAGCGCCCTCATGGCCGCCTCCTTGCAGAGCGCATTTATGTCGGCCCCCACAAAGCCGTGCATTCTGTCCGCCAGGCCCTCCAGGTTCACGTCTTCAGAGATGGGCATGCTACGCATGTGGATCTGCAGGATCTCGATTCGTCCGGATCGATCAGGAACTCCGATCTCGATCTCCCGGTCGAATCGGCCCGGCCGGCGAAGTGCCGGATCGATGGCCTCTTCCCGATTGGTGGCACCGATCACCACCACCTGGCCGCGCTCTTTTAAGCCGTCCATCATGGCCAGGAGCTGCGCCACCACGCGCCTCTCCACCTCGCCTGTGACCTCACCTCGCTTGGGGGCGATGGAGTCGATCTCGTCGATGAAGATGATGGAAGGTGCTGCCTTTTGGGCATCATCAAAGATCTCTCTGAGCCGCTGCTCGCTCTCGCCGTAATACTTGGACATAATCTCCGGCCCGGCTATGGAGAAGAAATTGGCTCCGCACTCATTGGCCACCGCCTTGGCAATGAGAGTCTTTCCCGTGCCCGGCGGACCGTAGAGCAGAACGCCCTTGGGCGGCTCGATGCCCAGTTTTTGAAATACCTCGGGATGCTTTATGGGCAGCTCAATTACCTCTCGCACGCGCTGCACTTCAGAGCGCAGGCCGCCCACGTTCTCGTAGGTGGTTCCGGTGGCTTTGACGGAGCGAACGCTCTTGGCCGGCTTTTCCAGCAACAAGATCTCGGTTCGCTCGCATATGATCACCACACCATCCGGATGGGTCTCGGTAACCACGAGCGGCACAGCCTCCATGCGCCCCACAAAAGGATGGGCTGCAGAGCTCATGATGGGAAGAATATCGCCTGCGACGACCGGTCGCTTCAGAGTCTGGCGGCGGATCATATCTGCCGCCTCATCTCCATAATGCATGTGCGAGCCGGAGGGCGGAGCCAAGACGACCCGCTGGGCGTCGGCGAACTTGGCCTTGCGAATCTTCACTTTGTCCCCAATGCCCACTCCCGCATTCTGGCGAATGAAGCCGTCTATCCTGATGTAATCCTGAGACCAGTCCTGCCGGTCGGCGCGCCAGACCTTGGCTGCCGTAAGTCTCTTTCCCTCTATCTCAATGATGTCTCCGGGAGAAAGCCGCAGCGTAAGCAGAGCATTGGGGTCCAGGCGAGCGATGCCCCGGGCTGAGTCATTGGGATAGGCTTTGGCCACCTTGAGCAGAATATCCTTCACTTCCCGCACACCTCGTCTTTATTTTAACCCAAGCGATATAAGTTTATCCGACTTCGAAGCCGATTTAGTCGGTTTATTTGATGGTAATATCTAAATAAGGTCTCCGGAGAAGGAAGCTCCATGGTTTTGGGCCCATTGCAGGAGCTAATAGCTGCCGCGCGCGGTGAAATCGAGGTCGATCTCCTTCTGGCGGGAGGCTATGTCGCCAATGTTCTCTCCGGCGAGGTGTACCGGACGGATGTAGCCATTCATAAAGGCCGGATTGCTGGCTTTGATTGCTCCAGCGCAGCCCTCGTTCTGGAGCTGGACGGCAAGATTATCGCACCTGGATTCATCGACGGGCACGTGCATATCGAGAGCGCCATGGTTACAGTGCCAGAGTACGCGCGAGCAGTCGTGCCCAGGGGAACCACCACCGTGGTTGCTGATCCGCACGAGATCGCCAATGTCTGGGGCGAGGCGGGCATCAAATACATGCTGCAGTCATCCAGAGATATTCCACTGAACGTCTTTGTCATGCTCCCCTCTTGCGTTCCCGCCACCAATCTGGAGAGCGCGGGAGCGGCCCTGGGTGTGGACGCACTGGCCGGGCTCTTGCCGGAAGAGAGGGTCCTGGGACTGGCCGAGGTCATGAACTATCCGGGAGTCATCTTCCGCGATGCCGAAGTGATGAAGAAGCTTGCTCTGGCCGGTCGCCGGCCCGTGGACGGGCACGCTCCGGGCCTGACGGGCCGAGACCTTTCGGCCTACATCTCAGCAGGAATCCGTTCCGACCACGAATGCACCACGATTGAGGAAGCCCTGGAGAAGCTGCGCTCAGGGATGCACATCATGCTGCGAGAGGGCAGCGCAGCCAAGAATTTGCTCGATCTGCTGCCTCTGGTCACCGCCCAGAACGCCCGCCGGTTCCTCTTCGTCTCAGACGACCGGCACCCGGCAGACATCCTTCAAGAAGGGCATATCGACTTCATGGTGAAGACGGCCATCGAGCAGGGCCTGGATCCCATCATCGCCCTGCAGATCGCCAGCCTCAATGCCGCCCAGTGCTTCGGGCTGCGGGATTTGGGAGCCATCGCACCAGGCTACAGGGCGGACATTGCCGTTTTAGATGAGCTGGAGCACCCCCATGTGGTCCGGGTTATCAAGGACGGAAAGGTTGTGGCGGAGGATGACGAATTCATTGCCCCGCTAAAGAGTCCGGTCGCAGCCCGGCATAAGACCATGCAGATCGGCCCGATATCGTTTGAGATCCTGGCGGAGAAGGGCCCGGCCAGGGTCATTGGCATCGTTCCCCACCAGATTATCACGAGGTCTCTGCAGCTTTTGCCCAAAATTCAAGACGGAAAAGTTGTGTCCGACGTAGACCGGGATATCCTCAAGATGGCCGTCGTCGAGAGGCACAAAGCCACGGGCAACGTGGGCCTGGGACTGGTGCAGGGCTTCGGCCTCGCCTCCGGCGCTCTGGCCTCCTCTGTAGCCCATGACTCGCACAACATCGTCGCCGTCGGGGTATCGGATGAAGATATGCTGGCTGCGGTTCTGGCAGTCAAGGAGATGGGCGGCGGGCTGGTGGCTGTGGCAGAGGGAAAAGTTGTGGCGAGCCTGCCTCTGCCCGTGGCAGGGCTGCTCTCGGAGGGGTACATGCGTGATGTGGCTGAGGGGATAGCGGAGTGCATCGATGCGGCTCACACCATGGGATGCAAGCTGGAGGACCCCTTCATGACGCTCTCGTTTCTCTGCCTGCCGGTGATCCCGGAGCTGAAGCTGACGGATAAGGGGCTGGTGGATGTGAGGGAGTTTCGGGTGGTGGGGATGTTTTTGGGAGAAGGATGAAATGCTGGCAGAGTGGCCAGATAAAAAAAGGCGAGCTTGCTTAGAACGGGCTGACGATATAGATGCCGTCCAAGAGATTGAGACCTCCGGTGGGCTGTGTTAAGGGCATTCTTGGCGAGGATTTCGATACACAGCAATTCGTGCTCATGGGCTTCTATGGTCCAATACAATGAAAACAGGGACGAGTAGTAGCGGATGCTTTAGAGAGGATGCCTGCCGAGAGGGGAGCGTCTTAATGATGACGGTCTAGTTAAGCAAGTTCTTCGCCATTATCATTCGGAAGGATTATAAGAAGATTACATAAAATTCACCAAATTACTGTCGCGTATTACATTCTTTTTTAATGAGATCCCTAATCCAGAGGCGTTAAAACCTCCGAAAATTCAAATATATTTTAGTTAATTAAGTTATTATTAATTGTATTTATCTATTTAGGGAAATTCTTATCTAGGATCATGACAAGCGGATTAGCAATAATAGTGATATCGAATAATGGGGCGCTTTATGTCAAAAGTCATTACCTTGTACAACCACAAAGGTGGGGTATCCAAAACAACTACTACTTTTAACTTAGCACATTATTTAGCTGAAAAAGGAAAAAAAGTCCTAGTTGTCGATGCTGATCCACAATGTAACATGACAGAAATACTCTTAGCTCCACTCATATCCAAACTCGATGCCGAAGCAGAGAAAACAAATTCGCTAAATGATCTCCCAGGAACGACATTGCTCGATCTGTTGAGCCCCAGGATTGAAGGAGCCGTTCCGGAAATTGATATAAATGATGTGAGAGTAATTAATATTAATGAATCATTAGATTGTATTCGCGGCAGTGTTGATATCAATACAATTGAAGATGCAATAGCTGAATCCCATATCCAACGATTTTCAACAAAAACACATGAGAAAAGAACCTACGTGGCCATAGGAGATTTCCTTACTAGATTTGGTGAAAAAAATAAATATGATTATATATTTATTGATGTGGGTCCAAGTTCTGGCGCACTTACGAGGAGTTGTTTTTTAGCATGTGATGCATTCTTCATCCCTGTGTCCCCGGATAGGTTTAACTTGCAGGCAACAAAGACGCTTTCGATGATAATTGATCGGTGGATAGGAGAGCATTCACAGATCTACAGTGACTTTAAAAAATTAGGTTTACCCATAAAACTTGGAAAGCCCGTATTTTTGGGTATAATATCACAACATTTTAAGATCTCAAAAGGTCTTCCAAAGCCAGGATATAAACTATGGATGGAAAGAATTCCACTCTCCATTCATGAAAATCTATTTCCAGTTTTAAGGAAATATTCTGACGAACGAATAGATCTAACATTTGGTTTGGGCAAAAATGAAATAACTGTAACTGAGATTCCGGACTTTGGCAGTCTTGCTACAGTCAGTCAGGAGTATGGAAAGGCCATTTTCCAGGTAGAAAGACAAGATACCAGTATAGTGACCGAATCAGGCTATGCTTGGACAGGAGGAACTTGGAAAGATGCCCAGAATAGAATTGCTTTATATAAATCAAAATTTGAAGAAATTGAAAAGAGGTTAATCCGTTGAGTACAGCTTCTTTTAATTTTGAATTGAATTTCGTTGCTTTCTTGGATATATTAGGATTTTCATATATGGTAAAGCACGATTGCGAATCTGCTAATTCTACTGAGTTTTTGATAAAATTATTTAATTCGTATAAACTCACAAAGGAATTAAATGGAACAAGCCCGAGCTTTGATCTTATGCAATTCTCAGATTCTATTGTGTTCTCAATGCCTTATTTAAAGGATCATTTTCAAAATTTTATAAGAATAATCTCAAAATTTCAGTATGACTTATTTAAACAGGGATTAACATGCAGAGGCGGAGTTGCATACGGGAAACATTTTTCAAAAGACGGATTCATGTTTAGTAATGGTCTCATTGAAGCCTATAAATTAGAAAAGGAATATGCAAGATATCCTCGTATTTTAGTTTCCAATGATCTATTGGATTTGATCTACATTGAGCCAGAAACCAATGATATTCCATTGTTAAAGGAAGATGATAATGTGGTTTTTGTCGATTATTTTGATAATAATAACCTTATCGAAATTAAACAATATTTGGAGCATATTCTAAAAGAAGTTCCCCCCATTACGCCATCTTTAAGAGAAAAACGGAAATGGTTAACAGAATATTTTGACTTTAAAACGGATCAACGTGGGTCAACTATTCCTAAATTTGGATCCACTAAGTTTTCCAGATTCTAGATCTCGCAGTGGACTATCGATCGCTCTAAAAAAGGATGAACGAGAGCGATAGGTAACCGCTCATGATCCCGCTCGACCGCAAGCGCAGCCGCCAAGCGGGCCTCCGGCCCCCCTGGCGTGCGGGCGTACCTGCTATCCGTGCTCGATCGGCTTCCTGCCGGCTACACCGCCAGCGCCCTCTAATCTGAGCCCATGAATCCCTGCAAAGCATCATGACCTTTTCGCAATCCTTATAGCTTTGCAGCGAGGATTATCCATCATGTCTGGAGTTGAAGAAAAGGTAATCATCCAGGACGCCAACGAAACCGCTTTGAAAGATTTCGAAGCTGGTCTGGCACGTGCCATTAAGCAGTATAAAACCGGCCAGGTTGAGACCTTCGAAGACAAAGATGAATTCCTCAGAACCCTTGTCGAGTAACGTTTATCCCATGAAATATAAGTTTCATCGGACACCAGAGTTCGAGAGAACTTCAAAAAGCTTACCCGGAAAAACAAATCATTGGAAAAGCGGCTTCTTAATAAGATCAATCAGATCCTTGAAAATCCATCCATTGGAGACCCCAAGCGGCATGCATTGAAGCACGCCCGTGGCTCTCACGTAGATCCTTATGTGATTGTTTATATTCTTAAAGAGGATATAATTACGTTTTTGTATGTAGATCATCATAATTTTGTCTATGAAAAATCTGCTGAGATCTTAAAAAGGTGGGAAATAGAGATCGAGGATTAGATTCTCAACTTATGAAAAGCCGGCCAGCTCCATCAGCTCGGCATCCTGCAAGTAATCTCTGCTCGATCGGATTCCTGCAGGCGGTACCGCCCCAATCCGCACCTCGCCGCTCTCTGAGCAGGTTATGAATCCCGGCCCGATCCACGGCCTTTTCGCAATCCTTATAGCTCTGCAGCGAGTTGTACCTATCATGGCTGGCGCGAAAGAGAAAGCCGTCATTCAGGAATCTACAATTGAAGAAATAGAATTAGAGGTCTCTGAGATAAAAGAGTTGGATAGAATAGCGGAAGAGACTCGCAAGTGTGGCATATCCTGGGAAGACCTTAAGGCAGAACTTGGTCTATGAGCGTTCATGTTCGCTTAAACAGAGATATCAGGTCTATTCTATTATCGCTTCCTCGCGCACATCAAGAAAAAGTCGGAAAACTGATCGATCGCCTAAGCGAGAACCCATATCCTTCAAGATTCAAATTCACTGTTATTTCATCGACCAATTTTAATATTAAAGCAGGCCGGCATAATGGAGAAGGAAGATGACTAGATATACGATTATTATAGAAAAGGGTGTTGGGAATTACTCTGCATACTGCCCGGACCTGCCTGGCATTGCAGCAGCCGGCGAGACGGAAGAAGAGACTGTGGAGCTGATGAAGGAAGCTATAGAATTCCACCTGGAAGGCTTGAGAGAAGAGAATCTTCCCATACCTGAGCCGACAATCACAGCTAGAAGCATAAAAGTAAGCGCCTAGCTGCATCCCTGCCGCCCCCCGAAGCTCCAGACCAGCAAGCACACCGGACACGAGCGCCCGCCCGACCGCAAGCGGGACCGCGCGGGCCTCCTGCCACCATGTTCCAGCTCGCACTGATCTGGCCGGAGACGATCTATAGCCTATCGAGCAAAAGTTTATATCATACGTGCGTTGTGTATTCTTGGAAATAACCCGCGGAGAGTGAACCAAAAGGTCTTCGGCATCAGTAAGATGCTCGCTCTCCGCTAAAAAAATACTAAATCATATCTGAGTGCATTGTTAAAGAAATGTAACCTAATGAAGCATCCTTGAGCTTTGTTGCGCAGCTTTCATCAAAGCTTGCGATGTATATCTCCTTTCCCATTTCTTTTACGCCTTCAACCGCTCGGAAGAAATCGGCATCACCCGCGCATATGATGGCCACGTCGAACGCATTTCGTGATGCCAGCAAGAGTAGATCGGTAACCAAGGCCACGTCTACCCCCTTTTCATATTTATCAGTGATGTCACCATCAGCGGATTGGACCACTTTCAAGTCAAAGGTCTTGACATCGAACTTGATAAAACTATTAAAGATGGAATATAGCGCTTCTTGGGCTCTGATCCTATCATCCGGCTGAGATCTATCAACAGCACAGTACATTATGACTCGTGTTAAGTCGTATTTTTCTAGCCTCTGGATGCCCGAATCCGCCAAGAAATCCACTAACTTCTGGTAATCAAATTTGATGCCCTCCCGGCGCGATCCTCGGAAGATGTTGGAATTATCGATGAAAATCATCAGGCGTTTCAATGAACCACCGCATGGCTAAGTTCCTTCATATGGTTAAGAAGTTAACTGTTAACAGGCGAGCGAGACACGGTCCCCTATGGTTTTCCTGTCCGCCCCGGACATGGCAGCGCTCTCGCTCAACCGCAAGCACATCCACTGATCCGGCCACCCTGGCGTGCGGGCGTCCCCGCTATCCGTGCTCGATCGGCTTCCATCAGTCATCCGCATCGCCAAGCTGCATCCCTTCCGCCCCGGCAGCTCCCAGCCAGCGAGCATGCCAGCCACTAGCGGCTGTAGGCAATCTCACTCGACCGCACCGCATGTGATAAAAATCCCATTGACAGACTTTTGAATGCACCATCCCAAATCATGACGAAGTGAGAAAAAGGCAGCAGTTATGGAATGAGGGCCGACATCCTATTGAATGATAACTCGCATCAAGTTCTAGGCCATGCCCTACATTGCGATCTTCCTGCCAAAAGCTGAAAAATATCTGGTTAAGCTGGATCAGGACACCTACGAGCAGATAGAAGAGCATGTAGAGGAGCTGAAGAAGAATCCCTATCAGCGCCGCCCACTGGCCGATATCAAGAAGCTTAGCGGTTTCAAATCGCCCGCTATGTATCGAATGAGGATCGGACGACAGCGACTGGAATACTTCGTTGATGAATCCGAGAAAGCGATATACATCACTAAGGCCTTTCCTCGATCTGGAGATTCGGACTACCGATGAAGGTATATATTAAAAACAACTTAAATATGCCAGGTGGTTATGAGATGGCAGCCGTCGTAAAAGCAAAAGAGAGTCAAGAGAAGATAGATTACAGCGAGGCGGCATACGTTGATTCCCAATATGAGTATTTGCAGAAGCATAAATCTGAGGGAATCACACTAGAGGAATTACGGCGCAGGCGTGCTAGCCAACGATAAACCAAACATTATTTTTATAAATCGGAGAAAATTATTTTTGCAGTGTCCCAAGGTCATCGATCAGAAAAAAGTTCCCGATACCTACCAGTCCCGCTGACGTGGTCTTGACCTTGTAAGTCTCTGCTCGATAGAATTCCTGCCAGTCATCTGCGCCGCCAAGCTGCATCCTTCCCGCCCCCCGAAGTTCCAGGCCAGCGGGCATCCAGACCACGAACGGCCACCAACCGGGCCTCCGGCCCCCCTGACGTGCGGGCGTCCCGGTCATTCGTGCTCGATCAGAAAAGAGCCAGCAACGCCCCATCTTTTACACAATGATCTCTGCAGACAAGCTCTCGATAGCCGGACACCTGCTGCAGATGCAGATGAAACACATCAGAAATCCCATTCATCCACTGTTGATGCGGGTTTGAAAATATTTGAAGAGACCGCGAATGTGAAATTGCCGGACCGACTGCCTCCATCAGCCCGATAGACGGTATATTTCCCCGCATCCAGAGAAGATAAAGACAGATTGAGCCTGTATAAATTCGGCACACCAAGAGGCACCACGGTCAAATTCATTTTGTCTCCAAATATTGAGCCGTTGGCTATGGCTTTCTCGGTATCATTTATCGTTATTATTACTCCCGGACCGCTGATTGCGCCATCGTTGTCAACCAGTTGCAGCTTCATCAACTCCTGTGTTTCGCCCATAAGATTGATGGACCAGGTCCCGGTTACATTCACATTATCCATGGAATTATCCGCATCAATTTCTTGTTGAAATGCATCTGAAAAATCTTCGAGAAATTCGGGACTCCCATCCCCAATAACCGTGGATGGAAGAGCATTTGCCTGCAATAGGAAACAGGCAATAACCGCTATGCATGGCAATAACTTGTAGATCATATCGACCGCTCCGAACCATTAGAGACCCGCGTTCATCTCATCAAGAGCCCATCGTGGTTTTCTATTATTACTATATGACGATTTCGGTTTAGCCAAATGTCGATAAGGATCATGCGACCTAAAACGTCATTGACTCCAAATACATTCATATTGATCGAAAATGATTTATTTATGTACAGCACACGCTTTTAATGGTGAAACCATTTCGACAGTAGGTATTGAAGGAGACTTCCTTTCAGGCTTTAATATAGCCGGGGCAAATGAATATCTTTTGGCACTCAAGATACTCATTATCCTATTCGTAACCCTGATTGTGGTATGGAAGCTGCATATCCTGAGCATATCGAGATACTGATTGTCTGAGGATTATGAGTTCTAGCAGTTCTTGCCGCAATCCTCCAGAGCGGCCCTCAGCATCTCTATCTTGACCGGCTTGCTTACGTATCCATCCATGCCTGCAGCCAAACACATTTCTCGATCGCCCTTGAGGGCAGAAGCAGTCATAGCGATGATCACAGGCAACTCTCCAATCGGCCATCTTTGACGTATCGCCTGGGTAGCTTTCAAGCCATCCATTTCCGGCATCTGCACGTCCATTAACACCACATCGTAATGTCGGCGCTCCAGGGCTTGCAAGACCTCGATGCCGTTGGCTGCCACATCCGCTCTATATCCCAGCTTATTGAGCATTCTCTGAGTCACAATCTGGTTAACCATGTTATCTTCTGCCAGCAGTATGCTCAAACTTTTATCGAGATCTCCCGGGACGTCGACCCTCGAAGCAGACCTGCCGATTTCTATAGGCCCGCAGAAGGTCGGTTCAACCAGGATTGTGAAGTGAAAAGTTGACCCCTTGCCTAATTTACTCTCCGCCCACATCTTTCCACCCATGAGTTCCGCCAGCTTCTTGCTTATGGCCAATCCTAGACCAGTGCCCCCGTACCGGCGCGCTGTCGATGCATCGATCTGACTGAACGACTGGAATAGGCGTCCCATCTTATCTTCCGGAATGCCGATTCCAGTATCTTTTATAGCAAAATGGAGTTCATAGTTGCCGTCTTCTACCGCTTTGCCAGAAACTAAGATGGAAATCTTGCCTTTTTCTGTAAACTTCACCGCGTTATTGAGTAAATTAATCAAGATCTGGTTGATCCTGGTGGGATCGCCCAGGATCACAGTTGGAACATAGTCTTCGAAGGTGTACTCTATGTTCAGACCCTTCCGATTAGCATCCGCGGCCACCATATCCATAGACACATCAAGGCAGTCACGCAGGTCAAACGGCTGGCGCTCCAGTTCGATCTTCTCCGTTTCGATTTTAGTGAGATCGAGAATGTTGTTGATGATGGAGAGAAGCGTATCTCCACTGCGGCGGATGATTTCAACATCCTCCCTCTGACTCTCCGTTAGATTTTCATCCAGCAGAAGGCCAGTCATGCCTATTACGGCATTCATGGGCGTACGAATCTCATGACTCATATTGGCCAGGAATTCGGATTTGGCTCGCGTGGCAGATTCAGCGTTATCCTTGGACCTTTGAAGATCCGTCTCAACACGTTTTCGCGCTGTGATATCGCGGATGGATTCGATCGCCCCCCAGTAATCTCCCTTAGAGTCATAGAGAGCCGATGCGCTTCCCAGGAGGTAAGCCTCATTTCCACGCAGATTAGGAATGTAGGCTTCGGCATTGAGAGTGCTGTCCTCTTGCCTGTTTATATTATCATATAATTTTTCAAAATTTTTATCAGATACACGGACTGCATCAATGAGTACCGGTCTGCGCTCACCATAGAAGGGCAGAGCGTATTCATAATCTCCTTTTCCCAGGATCTGCTCAGACTTGACACCGGTCATCTTCTCCACCGATTGGTTCCAGGATATGACTCTGCCTTCTTTGTCGATGACAAAGGTAGCATCGGGCAGGAAGTCGATTATGCTCGCAAGAAGACGCCTGGACTCTTTCAGAGCACTCTCAGCTTTCTTGCGATCGCTGATGTTTAGAGCTACGTGGACTACTCCGGTAATCATCTCCCTGGCATCCTTGACAGGACTGCTCCGAGATAGCCAGGTCTTGCCGTCGGGAGTGACCAATTCTCCTTCTTGGAATTGACCGGTCTGCAGGGCTTTAATAGCTGTGCAGCCTTCACAGGGACGATCGATGCCCTCGAAGATCTTATAGCAGTGTTTATCCTTGATTTCATCATCGGTGATGCCGAGAGTCTCTTTCAAGGGAGAATTAACCCAGATGATGCGCATCTGAGGATCGAGGTATTCTACTGCTACTTTTTTCAGGCCGCTAAGAATTGCCACTTTTTCCTTTTCCGATCTGCGCAAGGCATCTTCGGCCTGGGTTCGTTCTTCTATTTCCGACAGGGTCATTGCGAGAAACTGATTGTTTTCATCAAAAACCACCTTCTGACGGAGGAACATCAGACCAATGAGGAGGCCAAAGGTGGCGGTTACCATAGAATAGTTGATGAATCGTGAGAATTCCTGGCCCCAGACAAAGAGCAAAAAGACGGCGCAAATCCCAAGGAAGGGCAAGTTGTGAGTCCAATCCGCCCTCCTGATTTGAACATGGTCTGATGCAGATCGATCCAATGAAGGAGTGTTAACCTGTAGAATTCCTGCCAGCCCCATAAGGAGATAGCTCATCACCCAGCCGCTATCGAGGAAGCCGCCGGAGACAAAAGTTCCCTGCGTTACCTGAATGCTGAAAATTGCATCGGTTAATATTAATATCGCACTGCTGATCGCCACAATGATAATAGGGCCCTGTTCACGAGAGTCGAGCTTTCGGAAGAGCAACTCCATGAGAGCAATGAAAAGGAGCAAATCCATGAAGGGGTAAGCCAGAGAAACCGCCGATTCCAGATTAAATACCTCGATGGAAATAACAATCGGGGCGATCAATAAGACCCAGAATACAAAAGTGACTGATACAATAACGATTGCAGAATCCAGCAGCATCTTAATTTTATCCCGAGGAGAGAGGGGTTCCTCCGGCAGAAAAAATATGCTCAAAGCGAAGAGAGGGTAGAACATGAGGTAACCGATGTCCGCCACGGAAGGAAACGGATTCTGATGAAGGATGACCTCGACCACTGACCAGGATAAATCCCCAAGAGTATTGAACAACATGGCTGCAGCAATCGTTATCCAGGCTTTTCTGGCCCTGCCCGCAGAGCGACGCGCTGTGTAAAACAAGGCGGCGGCAGAAAGACCGCTGATTACGGTTACAAAACTGTCCTCAATTGGAAGGAGGAACTCGAATCTCTTGGCGAGAGCTACCAGTGTCAGGTGAAGCAGCAAGATGGCAGCGGCCAGAATAACGGCGGCGCGAAAAGATAAAAACTTATCAACTTCATCCGAACCCAACATCTTGATATTAGTCACTCCTAATCATGCGAGATAAAAGAACCTAACGAAAAAGCTTTTGGTAGTTGCCAACATGATAATAACCGGCCAAGGCCCGGACCGCGTTTGGACCTTTCCCGTGATTTCGCTTGACTGCGAACGCAGCCGCTCGATCGAGCCTTTGGACTCCTGTTAATCTGAATCGCTCAAAAAACCAGGGTTTCCGGCGCACGTCGTCCTGATGCGCCGGACCGAGATATACTGAAATATAGGTTAGTGTTTGAACATCTTGCTTATGCTGTTTGTGGCATTGGAAATGCTGCTGGAAATG
>Ga0172381_10005128_pt1 | contig 13362 bp, 32 predicted proteins | sample Leawel6488metaG_FD_119754 | JGI IMG/M metagenome (GOLD analysis project Ga0172381, IMG submission 119754) | Leachate microbial communities from a municipal landfill in Southern Ontario, Canada - Leachate well 64-88 metaG | ecosystem: Engineered > Solid waste > Landfill > Unclassified | place... | reverse complement strand
ATTTTAGTGCCTTTCAAAATTTTAATGGATCAATGGATGGGGTGGGACTAGGAAATGATACTACCCATATAATCAATATTTATTCTGGATACAATGGAACTAATTATGGAACTAGTACCTGTACAGGGGCATGGTCAACCACAAATAAAAGACTAACATTAACATGGACTTCATCCAACATGAATGATGGAGCAACAGATTTTATTTGTACGGCAACAGCTTATAAATAAGGAGATAAACAAATGATACCTATTAAGGAAGAATATAAAATATCTCTAGACTTCAAAGCTAAATATCCAGCCATTGAACCATTTATAAGTTATGGAATGACAGATAAAGAGCATAATGGAGTAGATATTATTCCTAAGAATAGGATCCCATTCAGTTCACCTATATATATTCTTTCCCCTGTAAATGGTATTGTAAAAGTAAGAGATATTTGGAAACCTCCAGTAATAGGAACTACTAAGTTTAATGAGTATATCAATAAGCATCCCTTAGGAAACTTAATAGTTATTGAGGAATCCAATGGTAATCTACACTACATGGCTCATATGTTTAGAATGTTTGTTTTCCCAGGACAAAAGGTAGTCAAGGAGTCTCCAATAGGTCTAATGGGATGTACAGGTAAGGTTACAGCGAAGCATCTTCACTATGCAGTAAGGGATGTTTCAGGACAATGGATTGACCCTAAAGAGTTTATTAAATAATGGAGGCAAAGTTTATGCTTACTTATCATCAGTGTCAAGGTTTAATTTCAGATATTTTTGGAGGACTAACAACAGTTTGGGGTTTATACTTACTTACAGTAAGACCAGCAGATTGGATCTATTTTGGTATAGTAACAGTTGGGTTGACTACAGTAGTTGGAAAGAAGATTATTGACACTATTCCTACAATGGGAATGGGTGGAGGAGTTATTGATAATGTTACCAATGAACGAAAAGAATCCCAAAGCAAGAAATATTAGTAAGATCTTTAATGAAATAGAACTTGAATGTATAGGAAAGAGCATAAGATTTAATGCACAAGCATCTACAGTAATTGCACTAATAATATCAACTTGGGAAGTAATAAAAGAACAAGAAAGCATCACAGCAGATGATCTAGAAGCATGGGGAAACAGTGTCTTAGAAGGGAATGAAGAAGATGAATGACTCAACTAAAAATTTAATAAAGAGATTATGTCCTAAGATTATAGTACCAGCTACAAAGTTTATATATGAAGCTGAGACATTGCTTAATGTAAGACTACTTTGTACGCTTAGAACAGTTAAAGAACAGGATGATCTATATGAACAAGGTAGAACTAAACCTGGACAAGTAGTAACTAATGCTAGAGGTCTAACGTCATATCATAACTATGGCTTAGCTTTGGATGTAGTGTTCAATGGGTCAACACCTTGGGGATCGCAACATAACTGGAAAGCTCTAGGAGCATTAGGAAAGAAGTATGGATTTGAGTGGGGAGGAGACTGGACTTCACTCAGAGATCTACCTCACTTTCAAATGACATTTGGATACTCAGTTCAGGACTTAGCCAAGATGTATAATAAGAACTCCCAATCATCCTTGAATGATCTATGGAGACAACTATAATGAAAACTAGAATCCTATTATACACTGCTGTAGTTCTTATGACTACAGTTTTACTTACAAGTGGCTATATTGGACTCTTTGGACATAAAGACACTCCACAAGTCAATACAACGCTGAATAAGGACATTCTATCAGAGGTTATAGTAGAAAATGGTAAAATTATAGTAAAACAACAAGGAAAGGCAGATAAGAGTCTATCCATACCAAAATCGGGTAAAGTAACTTACAGACAAACCATAGAAGGAGAACAGAAGTTATTAACCCCAGGATGGTTTCCAAGATTAGTTGTATTGCCTCATTTGGGTATATCATGTCGTGGTATTAAGGTAGAACCAATAGTAGGAGTACAATTATTGAGAGTAGAACCAGTGCAATTAGGTATATCATTTAACATAACTCCTTCCAATATAAATGTGAGCTTGGACAAGGATCTCTTTAACAATAGTCTAGTAGGCATCTACTATGGCATGACCAATGATGGAACTAACTGTCTTGGTTTTCATTTTAGTCTCCTATTCTGAAATAGAAACTCCATATAAGCCATTACTAGTAAACTTCCTACAAATTCAACTGGTAGTAACCAAATAGTAGCATCCATTATAGTGTCCTATCTGTAATATCTAGTGTATCTAGAGTAGTCCAGTCAACTTTAGGCAGTCCCATTCCATAAATGACTGCATCAAACAGTTTCCTATATGGATAACTAATAGGAAGAATGAGTGTCTCAAGGACCATTCTGTTTGAGTACTTACAACACAAAATATCCCATAAAATTTTATTTTTCATTTTAGTTATACCTCACATCTTTAATTACTTCATCTATAAACCCAAGTTGATAAGCCTGTACTGCATCCATCATAAACTCTTTAGATGTAAAGTAGTAAGCCATCCATTGTCTTGTCTTGCGCATCCTATTCATAAATATAGACATTTGTCGTTCATTGGCTGAGTTTAGATTAGCCTCTAACTCTTTTAGATCCTTCAATGTAGTATATTTCTCTGCTGGAGAAACAAACACTGGAGCATGGGTCATAAGCATAGTATGCTCTGTTGCATATCGTCTATTACCTGCCTGTAAGATCATCATACCTGCTGACATACAAATACCACTTGCCACTGTATCAATCTGCCATCCTTGCTTCTTTAAGGAGTTAAGGTAGTCAACTATGGCTATAGCCTCAACCATTGATCCTCCAGGAGTAATAAGAGTCAATACTATCTGATTAGGGCTTTCATTCCTATAACTTGCAGCAGCATATTGATAGTAGATGTTATTCCTAAGCTCTGCTAAAGTTCTATTATAGGTTACTTCCCCTTGTAGGAATACTATTATTGGTGTTGCAACAGATACTCCTATTAGACTAACTAAAATACAAATACATATGACTAGCTTTTTCATATGGAAAGACCTCCCAACAGGTAAATACCTAACATTAATAAACCAGTAGCCAACCCAAAAAGTAAAGGAATTTTTAAAGCTGTACTAAGTATAGATAAAGTGTCTTCACTTGACATCATTTTACCATTGAAAAAGAGTATTAGAACACAAGCCAAATAAATGCAAAGTAACCCTAATATTATGTTCATTTCCCACCTCCAAGCATAGATTTTATAGCACGCTCTTTATCGAGCTCTAATTGCATATATCTAATCTCTTATGCTTCCCATGTGAAGTCCTCGATACGAAAGATGCTTTCATACCCATCATCAACATTGATTGAAAATTTAGTCCCGATAGGCAACCAATCAATCTCTAAATTATCTACCCCACCACAAAAAACATAATCTATCCCAAGATTTTTCTTACACCAATCTTCTGTAATTTCTTTTTGCTTGTTTTTTTCAATCATTATTATTATTTTTGGTTCAAAAGGACTTATTTTTCTATTCCGAGTTGTCCATCCTGCACCAAATCCAGGAGAAACAGCAACAGCAACCTTTCCACCCCTATAAACTTTTTCCATCAATATTACCCCCTTCCTATTTCAACAACTCCAACACTATTTGGCGGTATTCATTTCTTCCTCTCCTCCCAGTTCTGTTTTATTTGGGATAGACATAAATTCCATCCATTTTCCCAGTCTTTACCCAACAAACAATTTACCGTTTTTCTAGGCAAAATTTCCTCAATCACAAAATCGAATTTGGAGAGGATTTTATTTGCAATTTTTTCTTTCCACATATCTGCCATTTCCTCTGTCGTTTCTCCGCCAGTTGTTTTAATTCCAATTACTCCGTTTTCTTGTGGATATAGAATAAAAAGTATCCCCATTATCTCCTCTTTCAGTTTATTGTCGGTCATTGTGATACCTCCTACCAACTAGCCATATAGAATACAAAATAACTAAACTTACTTGTATCTACATTCATTGATGCTGACAGCCCATAATTTATAAAACCATTAGGTCTATTATTAACCCAAAAGAACCTATTTTTGATTGCTTGTGGACTTACACATAAGTGCATCATTAGGCTCACCAATAATATGTACTTCAAGTATTTCATTTTAGATAGTCTTTTAGATCTCTTTTCCAATGAGGAAGTATGTTTAAGCCACCAAACTTCAAGCAATCGAGGACACCATTCTTAGGTCTTTTAATTAAACTATTACTTATATTTGATTCAATAAGTTCACATTCTATTCCCTTTATTGAGAAAATTTCTTTAGTAAATTCATACCAAGAACATTCACCTCTACAAGTTGTATGATATAAGCCATACTTTTTTGATTCTAATAGGCATATTAGTTCTCTAGCAAGGCTCTCAGTGCTTGTTGGTGATATAGTCTCCTCAGAGTTCATTCTTATAGGTACTCCTGTTTTTCCAATTTTTATCATCTTGTCTACAAAGTTGGAGCCATCTTTTCCCATACATCCTGATTTTCCATAAAGTCCTGCTGTTCTAACTATGAAGTGTTTATTAGCCATTAGAGACACATATACCTCACCTAGTGCCTTAGTGGTTCCATAGTAGTTAATAGGACTAACTTTGTCACTCTCTATATATGGTGAATCCTTCTCTCCATTGAAAACATAGTTAGTAGATATATGAACTATAGGAATATTAAGATAATTACTTGAACTTACAAGACCCACTAGTCCAAGAACATTTACATCTAGAGCAGTTCTCTTATCTTCTTCACATTTATTTAAGTCATGCAAAGCAGCGGTATTTATAATTGCTTCAGGTTCAAGATCACCAAGTATTCTTTTAGTTTTATCAATATCACAAATATTAAGGTCATCAATAGTAAGTTTTATTGCATTTTCTCCAAGTAGTCTACATATGTCAGTACCAAGTTGTCCATTGGATCCAATAATAGCCACTCTCATTTCTTAATCACCATAAGTAATGAATGAATAGGTCTATTTGCAGATATATCATCTGATTCTATATCTTCCCATTCCTTTGTTAAAGTATAGAAGTTCATGTCTTTTTGTACAAATATCTCAGCTTTGAACTCTTTTACAAAGTCTTTTACTTGTTTCACAGTCCAGTTTGTAACATGAAAAGGAGCTGGACAGTTGATAGGAAGTGAAAATAGTAGTGTTCCTTCAGGATTTAACTTAGAAAGTAGTTCAACCAGTGTCTTTTTAGGATCATCCAAGTGTTCTATAACCTCAAAAGCAGTAATAGTATCATATTTATCAAGTAAGTTATCTATAGAGTTTGTAAAGTTATCTAGATTCCAAAGTGAGTTGGCTTCAGTAATTGCTTCTTCTGCAATATCATATCCATAAGCCAAAGGAGACTTTAGGTGCATAAGTGCCACTCCATATCCAATACCACATCCAAAGTCAAGAACAGAGTCTCCTAAATAAGGCATAGCAAAAGCATATCTTACTATATGGTTGGCATAGTTCTGAGGTTCAATTTTTATCTGTTCACAGTCTACTCTTTCCCCAAACATATGTTTTCTCCTCTATATATTATTCTTTTTGACTTATCTCCAGGACTTAGAGACTCTCCTACAATAGAGAAGCTCTTAAAGTATTTTGTAAGCCATTCTTCCATTAGCTCTTGTGATGGACAGAATGACTGTTGCACCTTCTTGTTACCCTCTATGTCATCATACCTTCTTAGGACTAGACCTTTCTCTTGTGTAATTGGAACTTCAAAATAAGCAAACTTCTTTGTAACTTGAGATACTAGGTCAATTAGTCTTGGCTTATTGTAAACATGATGTAGTACTGCAAGACAAAATACTCTGTCAAACTTTCCTAGCCTAGTCAGGTCAATAGTTTCAAGAGAGTCCAACACTACATTAACTCCTCTTGTCTTGGCTTTCTCTAAGAACTCAAAGTTATGATCTACACCAGTGACATGAGAAGCTCCATTCTTTAGACAATATTCTCCAACCATTCCCTCAGCACATCCAATATCAATAATCTTTTCATTATCAAGTGAGCCTAATTTAAATAGTTTAAGTTTCTCATCTGTAAGACCTTCATGTTGATATTGCACATATCTTTTAGGAATAATCGATGGATTAGTAACTAAGTAGTAAGGAAATTCTGGTTCTTCAAATTTTACCATATATGAATAGTATTCTTTCTGAGTAGCATATCCACTAATTATATTCTTCCTACTTATAATATATGACCAAGTTTTAAAATCTGGAACAATATGAAACATAGTAGGTTTAAAACTATTTAGGATTGAAAGAACTATTTGTCTATCCTCTGAAAACATCAGTTCTGTTCCCTCAATTATAAAGTCATCTGGAGTTCCTTTTGGTTTCAACTCTGTATGATTATTTAGCCATAATCTCCACCATTCATGCTTAACATGATAGGGTATAGTAGATCTGTCACTAATTGATTCAACTCCAAGTTGATTTGAAATTGACTGATATACATTGTCTGCTGAAAGGACACTCATTCCAGTAATGTTAGAAAGTTTTTCTGCTACCCATGATTTACCTGTATTAGGAATACCTGATATTAAGATAACTCTTTTCATTACTTAATTCTCCCATCAATTACTGCATTATGTCTCACTATTATAGGTAACTTATGCTGTGTAAAGTCGCCAAGAACTGTTTTGAGTCTATCTGTAGAAACAATAAATCCAGATCCAATATTAGCAAACTCCTGTATGGCTACTGCAATTCCATCAATAAAAGCACAATTATTTGGTTCAAATATGTAGTCATCAATCTCATAGTAAACTTGAGTTCCTTTCTTGACAACTTTTTCAACATAGTTTAGATTAGTTGCTCTTGGTAGAATAACTAAGTCACTTGGAAGAACTAGATCTAAGTTTCTATCAAGGGTATCAAGTTGACCATTCTTCACTAAACATTCAATTCCATTATCACAATAGTAGTGATAAGGTTCCCATACTCTCCATGGATCAGCATAGCCATAGAATATGATCCTATTGGACTTAGGTAACTTGGCTAGTTCATTCTTTAGATTCAAGTTTGACCTAATAAACTTCTTTGAGTTCTCTATGAGCTTATGGTTCATAGTCACTCTTGTAGTAAACTTTCTTATGTCCTGGAATGACTTATATAAAAATCCTATATCTGGAGAGATAAGATCACTATATTCTCCAAATGATGGTCCTATAAATATCTTTCCAGCCATTGTCCACTCTATCCACTTTACTACTGACTTACATCTTGTAAAGGTATTATTTGGCAATATTTGAACTGCAAAATCACTTTGAATGGCTTTTAGCTTTGAAATAACATCAGCCAAGTTATCTTCTATTGTTGCAGGTATAAATGTGTCTATATAGTCAATGTTACTTCTTGCCATCAGTGTGACTTCAGTTTCAAAATAACTAGGAGATGTTTGTCTAATGTAGTCAATGAAGTTAATTACTTCTTGCTTACAGTAATCCCAACTTCCTAGTCCATACTCTAGTGCTATCCTCATTTCTCTAGCAACTCTCTTACATCTACTAAATCTTTTTGTGTATCAATTTCTTTAAATGTTGAGTCACTAATAACAAATAGATTCCACCTACTTAAATTAAAAGCCTTCTCCATCCAGTCATTAGCTCCATTCTTGAACACATATGTTAAGATATTAAAAATAATATTTGATACATCATAACAGTTAATCTTTCCAATTCCAGTAAACTCTCCTAGAACTCTACCCAATTGCTTGTCTTTAGATAGCATATAGAAGTCTCCATAGTCATTGATATAGCACTTCATTTGCTCAGGATCTTCAACTCCATAGTCATTTACCAGTAGACAAGTTGGCTGACTTCTATCAACAAAGGATCTCAAAGCAAACTCATTTATATAGTTATCTCCATTAGAGAATATGATCTCATTATATTTATTTTTCTGTGTATAAGCCCACCAGAGACCTTGCTTTAGTGACATCATATTATTAGTATATTCCCATTCCTTATTAAATATACAGTGGATTTTTATTTCAGGACCATAGTGAGTCTTTGCAATATGTTTAAGTATTGACATATGATTATATCCAGTAACTAGTAGAATATCATGTATTCCTGCATAGTGCATATTGAATATCATCTCATCTAATATGCAGAGTTCATCTATCTTGGCTAGACACTTAGGTAGTGCATCTTCATAAGCTCTAAATCTTGACCCTTTACCAGCCACTAGTAGTATTCCTAATCTTTTCATATTGGTTTCCTCAAATTGAATGTATAGTCTTGCCATGGTGTCTTTACTTCATAAGGAACTTTCCATCCATTTCCATAGCGTAGTTCTAGGTATTCTTCTATAGGTTCAGGACAATTGAATACTCCAAGTTTGAACTGTCTAGGAGCCATGGCTTTATAGAACTTATCAGGAAGAACAAGAGTTCCAGATTCACTGTCTCTTAGCCATTCATCTCCAACTTTTTTATAGAACTCTATGTCAAATATTACCCTACAATATTCTACATCCTCAAAAGCTAGTTGAACAGTTTCATTACCATCTGTAACTCGTCTTATTAAATTAAATCCATTCCTAACAAATGCTGTTTCAATTTCTAGAGCTTTTTCTTTTTGATCTGTAGACACATCTATATCGGAGTCATGTGGAATTAACTGACCATCTCTATAGAGACCTAGAAGTGTTCCTGCATCTATCCAGTAGTGAATACCTAGTGTCTGTAGTAAATAAATACCTCTAGCAAATGTTTCTAGAGAATGTCTATCCTTTAAGGGTTTAAAACAACAATGATATTGTTCTATTCTAAGCATTTGATGATACTTCCTCCACTATTCCAGATACTGTTCCATATTCATGTTTCCAGAATAGATCTAGTAAACTTCTTCCCATTTTATAGTTTCTTTTATCATTTATCTTATCATTAAAAACAATAGGAACCACAAACTTTTCTGCAATATATTTGGCTACATCTATTACTTTTATGTTCTCACTTAGTATATTGAATGTACCATATATGTCTAAACCCTCCATATAAGCATCATAGAATGATATTAGGTCATCTATCTTCAATATAGGTCTAAACATCTCCCCTGTGCCATTTACGACCACTTTTCCATCATTGATAGCAGACTTCACCATGCTATTTATTATAAGATCCCATCTCATGTTAGGAGATATTCCACTTACAGTTCCTTGCCTAAGATTAAGGGAATTAGGACAAAGACTACTAAATATACCTTCCGATATTACTTTAGAGTCTGCATAAGCTGTCTGTGGTTTTGGATGCACAAGTTCAGTAACTTCACTATCATAAGATCCATAGATACTGGCTGATGAAGCAAATATTATTCGTTCAATTCCATGTTCTCTACAATACAGAGCCACATTCTCTGATGCTTTACAATTATTATATAATGTTGTTTCAGATGGAAATTTGTCTAGTGCAAATCCAGCCAAGTGGATAACTCCATCTACTCTATTTTGAAATGATAGACAATCTTTGGTAAGATCATATCCAGATTTTAAATCCATATTTATAATATCATACTTATCTTTATATTTTTCAATAAACTTACTTCCTATATAGCCACTTCCACCAGTTACTATAAGTTTCATTTCTTACTCCTATACATATAGATCATTACTAAAATGGCAGTGGTACTTAGTACCTGAACTAGATTGTTAAATAAGTATGGAAAGTTTATAGGACCAGCAATAAAAATGGCATTGATATTATATAGAACCCAAAGGTATCCTGTTATAACAGACCACCATATAGATGCTGAAGAAATATCTTCAACTTCTTTAGTCTTAAATGTCTTTAAAGCTTGAGGAACAAATCTAACAGAAGAAGCTATAGCAATTATAGTTCCAAATATTATCCAAAACATTCTATCACCTCATAATATTGTTCCATAGTGTCTCCAGTTATCTTTACAATTTCACCATATGAGGGAGTTCCCAAAGCTCCTCTATGAGCCAACTCATTGGTTTCACTCCTACCATACTCATACCCTTTAAGCATAACTACTTTATATTCTTCCATTACTTTATCTCCTTGTTAATTTGATCTTGTGGTAAGTTTGGTAGTCCCATCAAAATTGGTGGTGTATATAATCTCCTCATAGGAAGCTTACAAAAAGGACAGTGTTCCTCTCTTGTAGCATCATTTAGACTCTTTATAACTGGAACTATCTTTGAACACTTCACACATTTGTACAGATATTCAATTGCCATTAGTCTCCTCCTTCTATCAATTTAAATAACTTATTCCTTTTTAGCGTGTCATACAATGTGTCTACATAAATAGAGAATGTATCACAACCTATCTCAGGAGCATGAATTAGTTTTATATGTCTAACCATCTTATCATCGAATGTAATACCAGTCATAATACTGGCTATATATTCCATAATCTCATGTAAGAGAACAGCTCCTTTATCTTTAACTCCTGAATTTACTATTATCTTATGTCTTGATGAATCATAGTATCCAGCAAATTTCTTGGCATCCATCCTAGATCCCTCAATAACTTTAACTGTCTTTCCCATAATAATGATCTGTTTAGGTAGTTTTTTCATATAAGTATATCCATCCCTCCTTGTGATTTCCAAACCAATCTATTGAAATCTTCAGCCAATCTCCATTTTTGTCTACTATATGTACTTTGATAAAATCAGGTATTGTAAAAGATACTACATATGGAGCAAAAGGACTCTGTAGTAACTGTGTAACAACAAATAACATTAGAATTAAATGTTTCAGTATTCTCATATGTCTACTCTATATTCAATCTTAAAACTTCTGTTCTTGTACTCCAATGATAGGTCTCTTGTAATCTCCCATGTTAAAACCCCAAGTAAACTTGCATATATATCTTCATTATTAAATAAGCCACCATTAGATCTATCATAGCTTTCTTTACATATTCCCATGGCTACTATTATGAATGTTCTGTCTCTTAGTGAAATACCTGCTCTTTCAAGCCCAGCATTAAGTGACATTCCAAAGAAGTAGTGATCCAGTTGATCATATCCCATAGCATTTGCATTACTTATCATAAAACCTAGTATAACAACTATAGTTATCAATATTATTACTATTAGATTATATAATTTACTCATGTCTTGACACCTTATCGGCTGGATTATTTTTTCCACTTACAAATTTTATCTTACAATCTCCTTCCCACATCCTAATTAGTCTTTTAGCTTCATTGTAGTAAGGCATTAACTCTTTGCTATGACATTTATATCTACCCTGTAGTTGAAATACCACAAGTTCTGAGTCTGAATATATAGTTACTATTTGTGCTGTAGACTTATAAGCCCACTGTAGTCCTCTAATTACTGCTAGATATTCAGGCTTATTTGATGGATACTTGCAGTAGTGATCCTCTGTAAACTCAATCTTCATGTCATCAATGTAAGCCACTACTCCAATACCTTTCTTTGAGGCATCAACATAAATATCTGCAAAGGTAACCATTATATCCTCCTTATTGTCCATGCCTTTTCTTAACTTCTTTCTTATACTCACTTGTGTACTTCAAATATCTATATTCAGATCTAACTATATTCTTTAGTGCATTGTTTGCAATCTTTAGCCAGTAAGCTTTTGTTTTTAGCTTATCTCCTTCCTGCTTATATCTGATCCAAATAGCCTCTATGGCTTCTACTAGAAAGTCCTCCATTGTATAGGCTCCGCTATATTTTATCCTAGACTGATAGTACCGAGCTGACTTATTGAGGCTAGACTTCATTGTGTCAAGTAACTTTAAAAATGAATTATCCGATGAAACATTGTTAAATAGATCCCTCATTTCAAAAGCCTCCTTAAATATCTATACATCTTATGCTTCCATGTTTTTTTATGTGATGTTGGAGCATACTTTAAAGCCATTAGTCCAACAACTATATTACCTATTAGTGGAAGTACCGATAGTACAAGCAATATCCAATTTTGAAGTATAAGGGCTCCTATTGTACAAACAAACTCATATAATACACTTTTTAGAAAATATGTTCTACTCACACCCTTAGAAGTTTGTAGTCTTAAAATCTTTCTATATTGATCCCAATACTTAGTAAAATAGAGAGCTCCACAAATTGTTAATACTATATTTACAGTTGTTACTATCATATTATTTCATTCCTATAAAGATAATTAAGTTGGCAATAAAGTAAATTGTTGCAAGAGTAGTTTGTTGCCATGCTCCAAGACTTCCTAGTAGAATACATATTGATCCTATAACTACTAGAATTACCTGTGGATTAAACATTATCCTTCATCTCCTGCTTAGCTTCCTCAATTAAAGCCAATGCTTGTTTAGCTCTTTTCTTCTTTCCTTTCTTCTTTGATAGTTTCTTTAGTAGATCTCCAACATCATCTACCATTTTACCCATTACTTCAGCTGTGCCAAACCTATACTGTACATAAATGGCAACTACAAAATCACAGTAAGCAATTACAGTTAGATACATAATGAAATCATATATGCTTATCTTTCCAAAATATGCCAGTATTAAGTTTAAAGTAAATAATAGTACTGATACTATTCCTAAGTCTCTATATTGTTTCATTTCTTCCTCTCCTCCCAGTTCTTTTTTATTTGGGATAGACAAAAACCTTCCCCATATTCCCATCCCCTATTAAAATCATATCCATTTGCTTTTTTTTGTCTATAGTGTTCTAATTTTTTGTTATAGTGGTCAAGGTCATATTTTTGCTTAATAACTTCTTCTTCGTTTGGAACATGCTTATAAAAATCAAATTGATTTGGATTATATTTAGGCAAAATCTCCTCAATCACAAAATCGAATTTGGAGAGGATTGCGTCGGCATGAGTTTCTTGCCACTTTCTATTCCCAGGATAGTGACCATCTAATATATTAATTATCTCATCTCTCAACTTCTTAGAGCCGCTCATTAGTTCCACCCCTCTTCATCTCCTCTATAAATCCAGCACCAAATTGATATCCTTCAAAAGCTGATGTTATCGCCATAAACCATATGGCTTTAGTTGAACACAAAAACATTCCTATTGACACTCTTATAATCTTAAAAATACTCTTTCTTATAATTCTAGAACATTTAGAAAGCTGATCTAATCCTTCAGATAGTTCTTTTAAGGGTTCTTCAAGAGCTTCCTTATATAATCTTATAAATAGATTATTTCTTTTCATTTTGTTCCTCTAGTTTACAGGCTTGATATAATCCAATATAATTTATTAAGTCAACTATAGTATCTTCAACACTTTCAGCCATAGGACTTTTACTCTTTAAGTTCTCTAGTCTTGCTATCTTTACAGTTATAAAGAACCAGGCTACCTCAGAGGCTTTTATACCTAATCTTGATCCAACAGTTTTAAAGTTCTTTAGAGTATCTTCAT
>Ga0172381_10005127_pt1 | contig 13362 bp, 19 predicted proteins | sample Leawel6488metaG_FD_119754 | JGI IMG/M metagenome (GOLD analysis project Ga0172381, IMG submission 119754) | Leachate microbial communities from a municipal landfill in Southern Ontario, Canada - Leachate well 64-88 metaG | ecosystem: Engineered > Solid waste > Landfill > Unclassified | place... | reverse complement strand
TCTATCCACCATCAATTTTCTATTAGCATGAGCAAATTCAACGCAATAATTCATTTCATTGAAATATTCTCTACCTTCCCTAGAGTCCATAGGTAAAAATGCCAAATCCCATTGTTTTGGAACGGATGAGCACCATTTTTCATTAAGTTTAACCGCTATGTTGTTATAATGATCAGCAACCTTAGAACCCAAGTTGCGACTGCCGGAATGAAGCATTATCCATATATTACTATCACTACCTTTCTGAATTTCTATGAAGTGATTTCCACCACCAAGAGTTCCAAGTTGTTTGAGTGCTGATTTATATTCTCGTTTACATATCCAACCACCTTCACTAATCATAGGCATCAATCCTTCACTTTGTTCTTTTTCTTGGTGATCAAATCCTAATGGTATAACCTTTCTGATTTTACCCATTATTACTTTCAGTGTTTCTTTATCTATTTCTGTCAAGGATGTTCTTACAGCACAGACCCCGCAACCAATATCTTTCCCAACAAAGTCAGGAATTATTATGCCCTTAGTTGCTATAACTCCGCCTATAGGGGCACCATAACCAACATGACAATCGGCACAAGCAACAGCATGATGAAACGCAAAAGGCAAGCTGGCGGCGTTTTCGATTTGTTCTAAGGCTCCGGCTTCTATAGAACCTTGTTCAGACCACACTTTTATTGGAATTCTGCATCTTTCAGGTTTATATGTATACATTGTATTTATGTTCCTATAGTTCGCTTTTCCAAAACTTGGATTTTTTTATATATTGGTTTTGTCTCTTTTCATCCCAACACTCCATTCTTGATAAGTTACTAATTCTATCAGCAAATTTTAACAATATTCCGTCTTTAGTATGTAATCTAGGAAAATAATAACCCCGTTTTTTACTACCTTCATGGGTCACTTCCATAACCAAATCCGCAACTCTTTTTCCAAACTCATTACATAGTTCTAAATACGTAGTTGGAGTATCTTCTATGGTATCATGAAGATAAGCGGCAGCGATTAATTCAAAATCATTTGATCTAACAAATTTGATTATATTAGCAACTTGAAAGCAATGTGAAAAAACATAATTTTTTCCATTATCATCGAGTTGGTTTTTGTGTCTTTTTACAGCAAACCCTTGTGCTTTTGTTATCAGTTTAAATTTAGTCATATTACTTTGCAGTAACAGGGTTCTCGCCAACTTTACAGATGGGATTATACAAACTGAATCCAACAAAATAAACAGGAAAAACCACTGTTTCACACAGTATTATACTCCATATTACATTACCAATACTTATTTCATAAACAATCTTAGGATCTTTTTTAGTTTTTTCATTAAAAAAACCATAAGTTGGATATGTAGTTCCATCAATAAATTTAGGCTGACCGCAACCGGCTAAACCTGTAATAAACCCAACTAAACATAACATTAAAATTGTACGTTTCATGTTACCTCCATTTATTATTTAATAAATTTCTAAATCATCATCTATTATAATTTCGTCGCAATTTATACATTTATGAAATCCTTTACATAGACTTAAAGTATGATCAACCGCACAAAATTCTGCTTCTTGCTCGCAACCACACCATGGGCAGACAATTTTTTTCGTAACAAAATCAAGAGTTCTTGCCATTATGATCCTCTATAAACTGTAGTAAGTATAAATTCACCTTTTCCATTCATTATTATTACGAATATCCAACCCCCATATTTTCTGTAATAGTGTCGGACATGCTGTGTTAGTTCATACTCCATTTTGTTGTTTAGTGTTTTATTTTTGGGTTTGTCAATTTTAATAGAAGCTTTTAGTAACGATATTAAAAATTGTTTGTAGGTTGTATTTTTCAAAGGTTCATTGAACACATCATATCGTTGTTTGAATCTGTCTAATGCATGGTTTGTTATAATTAAGTTTTCAATCATATTATTCTCACAATATATCTATATAATTTTCTTGTTTTTGTAAACATATGCTTTTCTTGTATTTTATTTTCTATTAGATGTAAAAAATAAACAATATCAATTTTACAACATCTAATAAATGATTTTATGTAATCCCATATGTTCGTTGTTTCAACATCCCAACCCCAAAATTTGTTCACGCATTGAATAATCGAACTTGCCCAAATTATTCGTTGTTTATCATTTTGATAAACAATATATAATTTCTTACCGCTTTTGAATGCTCTGTAAAAATCATATACTGTATATCTCATTTTTGTATTCTTTTCTCAACTTCCTCATTAAACATTACTAATCGTCTGTTACAACCGTATAAGCATTCCTTACATTTCTTATAGTCTTTTTGTTTGATTCCATCTCTGAACAAATGCGAACAATTTGAATAACTCCCGTCGTAATCATATATCCTTTCTGACATAGATAAATAGCAGGGTTTATCTGGCGTATTTTCAGGGAACCGTTTACCCTGAATGATTCTAAATTTCTCATCAATGGTTTCAGAAAATAAGTTCAATGATTCAGTGTCCATTTCCTTTTCTAATTTGGGCTTTACATCATTAAAAAAAATATCGCTATCTTTTTTGTCAAACATAAATCGTTTGTTATTGCCTTTATAGACAGAAAAAAACATGGCATATAATTTAGGAAATTTAGATAAACACCAACGCATTAACATAGGGGCATTTCTATAGCTTTCCTTTGTCAAGACCGAGGTCAGAAATACCACAGTATACTCAGTAGCATAACTGATGTTATTACATACAACACTAAAGGCATTTCTATTACAAAGGATATTAAAATACTTTTCATTAAAAGTATCAAAACTTACTTTTAAACGCTTAATATTCTCTGGTGGTTTAAGAAACGCATTAGTATTTAAATGAAATATTCCCGTATGAGAATCCAAGTATTTATACAACCATTTTACTGTAGAGGGTTCACCACCGGTAATATGTAGTATTGCTTGATTATGTTTATTGGCAATGTCATCAAATGTTGTTTCCGACATTTCTTTATTGTCAAACTTCATATTACAATACTCACAGCGAAAATTACATTTCTTAGTAACAAAACAAGCAACACGCTGAATTGGTATGGGTTGATTATTTTTTATACCATTCACGGTTGTCAGGATTCGTTTTTCAAAATTATCCCAATACAGACTATGATTCATAGTTTTATCAATAAAACAAAAATATTAAACAAAATCCAATACCAAACATAAATAATGTTATAAAACCAAAAAACATATATATTCCATTATTTGGAAATATGCTGATTCCAGCGGGAACTGTTATTGATGTGTCATTTTTACCATTGTCTAACAACGTCTCACGTAATTTCATCAAAATATTACTTTTTTCTAATTGTGATGTGTTGTTATTGATGGAATTCAATTCTGACATTGACGCAGATATATTAGTATACCAAAATCCAGTATCTTCATCAGGTGTACGATAAAAAACTGATGTGTAGCCATTGTTTAGTTTATTCTTATCCATGTACATAAGTGCTGTTTTTAATTGGGTTTTAGCTATTTCAATTGTGTTAGCATCAGCAGCTCGTTTTAAATAACCGCCGCAATTTCTGTCAAACTGGATTTCTTTAACAAATCTTGTAGATAAAAATAAAATAAATGGAATACATAGAATGAAACCAAAAAATGTTTTCATATTTAAACCTCTTAAAAATAAATTCTATTATAGAGGTTAAGCGGATGAGACTACTTGCGACAATGCTGATAACATTTTTCATCTCAACCGCCTAACCTCAGTGTGCCGGATTGGTCTACATACCGCCTTCTACCTGACCTACAATGCCTATAATATCTCCGTTTTTGACCTTGGACCTTAAACCAGCCCTATTGCCATTGACGAAAATATCACCATTTGCTGTAATTTCGGCTTTTTTGAAAACATCTTCAACTGTAGCCCCGGTTGTAACAATGATGTTTTTCAACGCGGTTGCTAACTGTGCAACCTTAACATATATTCTAGCCATAGTCTAATCACCCCCTTTCTTAATTTCGATTTGAGTTTTCATCAACTTACCGTCTGCTATCTTCCACGCATAATTACGTTTTGGTGTTATTAAAACTGTATAACAATTTCCAAATAATTCTTTCCATATAAGTAGATTATTTACTAATGAATCATAATGGTTATACATTCGGATTTGACCTCTAGAAAATAGAAATCCTATACTATCCATACCCTGTGAAATGAAATAATTCATAGCGTTTGCAACGTTTGAAGCATTAGTATGTGGTGTATCTTCACAACCTCCGTTATTTTCTAATGGCGCAACGGTTTTAACTATATTGTTTTTTCCGCCCATTAGATAGACCTGAGCATTTTGTCCTCGTTTTTTTATACTTATTCCACTCAACACAGTTTCATAGATATAAATTTTTTCATCGGATTTTGATCCAAAACCTGTGGCGCTGGCACTACCATTTTCATACACATCATGTTCAAATCCAGTATGTTTAGCGAATTTGGGTTTGACAAACATTTCATATTTTAGTTTCTTAATTTTGCCCGTTTGAATTATGTTACCCTGATATGAAAATGGGATTTCCCAACTGTATTTAAATCCATAATCACATGGATTTTTTTCTCCGCGACGGCCGTCAAAGTTGTTTTGCCATATATAAAAATAGTTGACGCTAATTTCACCTATAATACCTTCAACATGTTTTCCAAAATCTATTGTTACCGGCATTCCAAGCTTTAACCATGATTTACTTTTAGATACAGGACTACTTTTTATTATTTTTTTCATTTTCTATTATCTCTATTTGTGCTATTTTTTCATTACTTATTTTCCAAGCCCATTTTTTACTCGGTGTAACCAAAACCGCATAGCATTTAGGAAATAGTTTACTCCAAGTCAATAAATTATTTGACAATGAGTCATAATGGTTATACATTTTCGACTGACCCCTTGATATTAGAAACCCCAATGTGTCCAGGCCCTGCGCTATAAATACATTCATGGCATTGGCAACAGTTTGAGCGCTTAGATGAGGTGTATCTTCACAACCCCCTTCGACTTCCAATGCTATTATGTTATTAACTTGGTTTCTTTTACCACCAATCAAATAAATTTGTGCGTGGTCGGCGTTATATACTTTTTCAACTTTTTTTAAAACATCTCTATTGAAAAAAATATTAGCTTTTGTTTTAATTCCGATTTCTATCGCACTATTTTTATCATGATAATTTTTAACTTCATACCCGGTAAAAATAGCGCATTGGGGTTCACATCCATTTTTATGTTTTAGTTTTATAAGTTTTTGTGTTGTGCTTATACTACCGCTATTTGTAAAACCGATACACCAACTGTATTTAAACCCATAATCGGTAGGGTTTTTGTAACCACAGGCGCCATTATTCAGATTTTGCCATATATAAAAACAAGATTGAAGTATTTCACCTACTACACCTGTAATAAAATCATGATCAGGGTATGTTGCTGTAACTTTCATTCCGACTTTTAAAAAAGTCTTGCATTCACTAAAATCACATTTCATGGTCTATAACAATTATCCTTTCATAAAAATAAGGTTTTCTAAATCAAATACAGATTCAAACGGCAAATCAGTTTTATTTAGTATTTTAGATACTAAACATGCAGTTAATCCGGCAATTATCATTACATTAAAAATAATAGTTTTTTCTGTACATTTAATTGGAACTAATGGCGCGGGTTTACTCAATACCAGTTCATAATCTCTAACGTCTTTTTTATTGGTTTTATCCACAACATATATGCGCATTAATTTTCCACCCATTCTCGTATCGATATAGTATTTTACCTTTTTGTCAGTTTTTACAGCATCCCATATAGTTTTTCTCGCTTCTAAACTATCTACCGCAGAAATAACAAAATTCTCAGTTAATTCTTCGCCTTGGAACCTTTTCTTAATGGTTTTTATTACAACTCCTGAAAAATTTGCAATCACATCTATTAGTGTTGATACTTTGGATTTACCAACAGATAGCAAGGGATAGAACTGGTTGGAAATGTTGTGTGTTTCTATGGTATCAGCATCTTGGACAGTTACATTAGTCAAACCCATTTTCGTCAATGCCAGTGTAAGAAACGAACCGACACTTCCTACGCCGATAATCCTAAATTTCGTCGTATGGAACGTAGAGTGATTGAAAATTCCCAATTGTCTCGCGTACATTGTATTTTTTTCCATAAAATTTTTTCACCTTATTTTTTTCCTTTGCCTCTTCTTCGCAGACTTTTCTTAGAATTGGGTCTTCTAAGGCTAACAACACAGGCTTTATTTTCAGATCATATTTTCTTTTTGGTTTATATACATCAACTCGTCCCAATAGTGAAAAATTTGTGTTTCCCACTACAGATACCATATAATCCGCATCTTTGTTAAGTTTGGCAAAATCATCGCAATTCCCATCATCTACTGCGGACCAAAACGGCTCATTATTGCCATGACTATGCCACCACAATCTGAATTTATTCCAATCCAATCCCTTTTTTACTATTTCGTATTGTAATTTGGCAACATTTTCTTTATCCAGTACAGTATTAGCAGAAGTTGATATTTGTTTAAACAAAAATATATCTTCTATTGTAAAAATTGTTGTTTTATCCGTTTCTTTTTTTTCAACCATACCCATGCCCGAAATTTCATCAGTTGTAGATTGCATGTAATACAATAGTTTTTTACTGGCTAAGTCATTTATATTTATTATATTGGGTTTACTCCATCGGCTTTGTTTTGGTGCGGATAGAAAGTTAACAACTTTATATCCACTAAAGATATCACGATTATCAAATTCATCAGTATTAAATCTATCAAGATAACAACCACTTGATATAATAGGTTCAATTTTTCTACAAAATTTTATAGAATGTAAACCCTTATATTCTTTAAATTCTACTTGTGATTGGTAAATACGTGATACTGTTCCAATACAACCCCTTGTCATGCCCAGGTGTTCACCTATAACACGTTCCATACTATCACCAATTTTTATATTTTCCATATCACCTCTATTCTATTTCTTCATATGATTGAATAAAATCAATTATTTTCTCACTAAATCCATCAATATGTATCCATTGTCCATATCCTATTCCGTTCCTGTTGGATGCGATATTAACAACATAACCTATAGCACCTTTAATGGGATCGGATATAGTTTGATGGGATTGTTCATCTGTGAAAACTATTATTCTATTATATCCTTCATCAGCTGCTAAAATCAAAGCATCTTCTGTATTGGTGGAACTAAATTCAGCGGCTGTTTTTATAGCATCCCTTAAAGCAAAACCTTTTCGTGGTGGAACAACGTATGCGTTAGTACTGAAGACTATGACTTCACATTTTTCACAAATTTCTCTTGCTAGTATTGATAATGCACATGCCGCATCAAATCTTGTGAGTTCAGATTTAGACGATATCTGACCATGCATCGAACCACTACCATCAACAAGTAATATGGTTTTACCCGGTAGTTTCTTCATACTTTTCAATGAAGATAACATTACCGTTTCAAGTTCAGGCTCTAATGCGGGCGCATACCTAGCAGCAGTAATAAATCGAAAAGGTAAAATTCTATCAGTCTTAATTTTACCTATACTTGATCTAATCAGATCTTCATCTACACCTGTAGATTTCATATTTCTAAGATTCCTTAGCAGAGCCAAACCACCAAGTTTTTTCTCTGTCAAGAGTCTTGTCCATTCCCTTCTCTTTTCTTCATCTGAATGACACTTGGTGATACCAACTTCCCATGTATCAGGAGTTGGTAATGTATCGGCAACAAACTCATTACAACCACATCCGCATTTATCTTCGCGTTTTTTGGTTTCTTTGTTGTAGTGCGTATGACCACATGTACAATAATTTTCCAGAATTTTTCTAAACCGTCGAGATTCAATACTACCCTCAGGACGTGGGTGTACTATTCTCATTACATCACGAAGTTTTATTTCTTTATCTTGGTTGTATTTAGCAAATTCATATGCATTAAAATTATGAAATGCTAAAGCCAATCCTTTTTTAACAGCATTAGATATAGGCTGATCTTTACCTGACTTTTGATAAATAGCAAGAAATTCCGCAAGTTCATCTGGTCGTTGAATTATTCGTGGAAGTATAGTTTTAACAAATGCTTTATGTTTTTCTAGTTTTGCCATCTCTCTGCAAATTAGCAAAGGTATATGTCTCAATTTCATATCCGTACGCGCTTCAATACATATACCACTTACAATCTCGGGATCTATTTTTGGTATTAATCTGGCAATGCGTTCAGATATTTCCTTTCCATCTTCATAAAATTCATCTTCAAAAAGCATACACGACATCACACTGCGTCTCAGAGTTTGTTCAGGTGTTAGACGTATGGCTCTAGCACCTTCACGTGTAGTCTCGTTGAACTTGGATGTGTTCCTGTTTGTCTTCATAATGACTCCTTTTATTGCGCCGGCGGCAGGAATCGAACCTGCGACCACTCTCTTATAAGGAGAAGTAACTCTAGTCTACACCACTTTAACAGGGAATAAGCGACTAAAGTTAGTAGTGCTCTAACCACTGAGCTACGCCGGCAACGCGGGGAATAAGCGATTGAAGTCATTGGGCCGAAGCCCGTTCTCTGATAGAAGTAACTCCAATCTGCACCACCGCATATTTTTTACTTATTTTTGTATAGACATAATTTATAAAAATTTCTCTAAATACTCTAAAGGATTTTCATAAACAACCATTTGTTTGAGATGAAATAGGTATCCTCTACTACACTTTGTTTTGGCGCAACCCATTTTATGCGCGTCATGACCATACGCATGAAAGTCTAATCCACCACACGTGCATTTTGTATCATACCATTCATCTTTTTCACCAAAGAATGCTTTGGCAAAATCATGGGAAAAAATTATAGAATAATATAAATCTATTGCTATAAATGAAACTTTGTATCCGTTTTTAATCGCTTTATCAATAACTTTATTAAGAAGTTCAATATCTGTCATATTAATAAAATGAGCTCTTATATATTTTCATGTCCAACATATCCAAATATTTACTCATAATTTCAGGTTCATAGAGACTTATATTTTTAAACTTAGAATCTTTAAGATATGGATAAAAGTGTGCACTAAAGGCTATTTGATCTGATACGGGCAAGTGTTTGAGTATTTCTTTACAATCAGCCGTAGAGTCTTTACAACGGCCCTGATTGACTAAAGGAATAACAACAAAATACTTTATATCTTTTTTGAAAGTTTCAAATATGAAATCAAAATAATCTAAAGATGCTTTATCTGATACCAATATATGTAAATTTGTCTTGATATTTCTATCTGAGAAATAACCCATTAAAGCATACACCCACCACTTTTCTAAATGTCTATGCGTTGTAACTGCGACGCCACCACAGAACTGTTTTGTAGCTGTTAATATATCATTGGATCCCTTTCTATCTATCCAAGACCCATTAGTTGTGTAGTTAGGCATTATACCAAGTTTAGTAGATGCTTCTAATAACTCAATAAACTCTGGGTGTGAAGTAGGTTCACCACCACCTATGGCAACTTGAAAAGGTCGTTGATTAGGTGTCATATTACCAAAGAAGTTATTGAACTTTTTTACTAAATTTTTGACATGCTTCCCTTTTTTTGAAGACGACTGATAACAGTACTTACACATACCTTCACAAAAGTCGGTGATCTTTATATCATAGAACTCGGGGTAGTCTAGCTCTAGAATGGGCTTCTTAGGGTCTACAGTCAGTCTTAGGGTATTCCCATCACAGAATACAGCCTTGTAGTTTTTATCCCTAAATTCACGCGTTTTGAGGCCTTTAACCATCTCTACCACCATCGATATTAAATGCGCTAAAAATATCTCTGACCACATCAATATCTTCCATTTTACCTGATTTTGACGATATAATAACCGTACCAGAATTTCCCATATCATTATGATCAGACATTTCAGAATAGCGTTCAGTATCGGTGACAGTATCCGGATCCAGACATACTGAATCCTCAGTTTCGGCGTCGTAGTAATCCCGTAATAACTTAAAGCTGAATAAATCATCAGCTGTTTTGTCTGAACCGCTGACTTTAAGTATACCCGTGATAAATTTCTTTAGTGTTTCTATGCTTCCTTTTGATGCGTCTATATAGATAACTGTTGACGAATTAGTTATCTCTGCTACTTGACTGTGAATATTGGTTTTTATTTTAACCATATCTTCTCCTTTAACCCAAATGAAAATTATGACTATTTAATCTTATATTTATCATTTCAAACATTCCATATGGTATGGTATTATCGCCACTTCCTACTATGACTACTTTACCTTCTAACGAATTTATTTCGCGAGTGCTAGTATAACGCCAAGGCCGATCCCACCATAATGGTCTGTTTTTTTCGAGTTCATTATATATTAGTGTTATTTCTTTATTAACATTCACTTCATTAGTTTTATAATCTACTGTCTTTATTCTGGTCTTGTTTATTCTATCTCTATAAATATGTTCCATTGAACTCCAACAACCATCAATATTCGGTCCATGCTCAATTATTTCACGTCTTAAATCTACTATTTGTTTGTTGTCCTCAATATCACAAAAATATCCGCAAAATACTTCATATTTTTTGTTATACTTTATTGACTTTATAAATTTTCTATATGCATCAAGACGAAAAACAAATATATCGCCAAATATATTCATAGTTATATTGGCATTAAAAGCTATATTGTAACCACTGACTATATCAGGAAGTATTTGGTTTCTAATCATCTTCACTGTTTGTTTGTCACCACTAACAAACATTTCTGTTGATGAGTTGGTTATTAAATCCACGCAACTATGAGTATTAAGTAGTATTAAATTTTTCATTATTTTATATGTTGGTCTCTTACCATTATATATCTTTCAAATAAATTTTTACAAAAAAAGGTTTTAATATTTTTTTTAACAGCATTTGATACATCATTTTTTATCTGTTTCAAATTCCGACCATCAAATTTTTTGATTTTAACTCCTTGATAAATGGCTATTCTAAGCATATCATTATTATTTAAATTCGATTCTGTAACTTTAAATCCATCATTAGTTTCAATAACTGATTTTGAACCAGGATATGTCATTTTATTTTCAGAGAATTTACATTTGTCATAATAATTGGATGATGATAGCTTATAAACACCGCTAAGAGCGCCAATGGCGAGATTTGTACCTACACCAAATCCTTTTATACAATCGCCGTATTTACTCAATATTGATTTAATTTTAGTTTCATCCATATCATTGCTAACATAAATACCAGTATTATATAATCCCGCATCATCCAATATATCACGAACTTCTTTAAATACTATATCACTTGGCCATGAATCTATTCTTACACCTTGACAATTACAATCGCCATTGAAAACCTTAACAGCATTTTTTGCACCTTGAATGACATCGTATGTATCAATCAAAAACACACTATATTTTCCGTAGCATTTATAATACTGAACAAATGCTTCTATCTCGGTTTCAAAAGACATAACATAACTGTGAGCCATTGTTCCTGAAATGGGTATACCATATTCCTTTCCAGCTAAGACATTGCTTGTAGAATTAAACCCACCTATATAAGCAGCTCTTGATAGTTTCAGGGCCGCTTCCTGTCCTTGCGCCCTTCTAGCCGAGAATTCCATTAAAATCGATTTTTTGGCTATTTCCCTTATCCTATTAGCCTTTGTAGCTACAAGTGTTTGAAAGTTAATTATATTTAGAATACCAGTTTCAACAAATTGACATTCGCCTAATGAGCCTCCCACAGTTAAAACAGGGTGTTCGGCACCAACTATACTGCCTTCTCTAAATGCTCTTATATTTCCGTTAAACTTAAATTTATGTAAATATTCGAGAAACTCGAGTTCAAATTTGTTTGTGGATTCCAAATAATGTATGTCAGACATAGAAAATTCTAAAGTTGTTACCCAGTCTATGACCTCATTAACACCACACAAAACATAATATCCCCAATCCTTAGGGAAACCTCTAAAAAACATATCAAAAGAACAGTCTTCATTAAATCGTCCTGTTTTCCAATACGATTGCAACATCGTAAGTTGATACAAATCTGTAAGTAGTGTCTCTCTTTTCATATATGGTTTCTTTTTTTAGAATGTTATAGGCTTTGATACAGTTCCGTTTTGTAGCGACAAACTGTGACTGCTTATTGACTTACTGACGAATTCAGCAAACTTAGCCAGTCTCTGCGGTGTGGCATCACCAACATCGACGAATTTATTCATGCCCACATCATTTTTGAAATCTTCCAATTCTTTGGCGCAGTCTCTGACGTTTATACCAACAAGAATACTAATGAAAGACTCAATTTCTTCTCCAATCTGTGCTTTTTTCATCATGTCTGTTATCATTTTTGTAGTAGTCTTAGATGCATTCTCAACACCATCAGTGATAACAAAACATATGCCATTGACATTGAATTCCTGATCCATGAGTTTCTTGGCATAAACAAGTGTTGATCCCACACTGGAAAACACAGCATCATTCAATGCCGTCATACCATCGCACACAGGTTCAATGTAGTCCTTATCCACATCAATCATATTCAGTAATTTAAATCCATGGACTTCATTGATGTCGTTGTTGAATTCTACAACACGCAACAAGAGATTTTCAGCTCGTTGCGATTTCTTACAAGAACTTACTGCACTTTTTACTGCTTTAAGTAAGTCCGATTTAAAACCACCAACACTACCGGATTTATCTAAAGCTATTGTAACCAAAGTATATTCCGATGCTCCCAAATTTTCCATTTTTACAGTAGAAAAACTGAAATTTCCTTTAGTGGCAACTAGTACATTATTTTCCATAACTGCAAGATCATTTTTCATATTTTTATCCTTTTAGTCATATATTTAATACATTACTCATTTCAGAAATTCTGTTGATTTTTCTACTTTCATACCTCTTTTAACCATTTCTTTGATAAAATCCGTACCCATTTTTTCAAAACCTGTTACGCTTGAAGAACAGTCTTCAAGTAAAACAAATTTGGATATGTTTTCTTCACCAAAATTATCGGCTATATCGCGCACGGTATTAGCAAGACAGTGAGACAAAGCCTCGCCTGATAATGCTATTATATCGGCAGTTTTAAGAGTGTTTATAAGATCCCAGTTTAATGTTGTGCCGGGATCGGTGGGATCCGGAACATCTGCCTTTACCGCAGAATAATGTTCTGTCCAGAAATTTGAACCCTTCGTTACATAATCAACCATTTTAAAATGGTTGTGTTCCCATGTCGTTACAGCCTTATACAACGCCGGCCATACATTGTGTCCGGAACTACCTATAAGACAGTGAGGCGGCCATATGCATAACGGATACCTTTT
>Ga0172381_10005126_pt1 | contig 13364 bp, 17 predicted proteins | sample Leawel6488metaG_FD_119754 | JGI IMG/M metagenome (GOLD analysis project Ga0172381, IMG submission 119754) | Leachate microbial communities from a municipal landfill in Southern Ontario, Canada - Leachate well 64-88 metaG | ecosystem: Engineered > Solid waste > Landfill > Unclassified | place... | reverse complement strand
TCTCCAAAGAATAATTCAGGATTTTCAATCCAAGGATATTCTCTCACAGATTTCCATAAATATTTTCCAATTGTATCATCAGTTGCAGTGATACTCCAACGAGTAGGAACCATTTTTTTATCTTTTTTCAACCCTAAAACCCCAACAGATAAAATTTTAGATAAAGAATATTCATCAAAATTATTTTTATATAAATAATTAATACCTTGAACAGATTTTATATCATCATTAATTACTTTATCAACTTTTCTTTCAATTTTAACATTCGAAGTAACTTTAGCATCTTTCAAATCAGCTTTCATTCCATGAGGAGTTAAAACTTTATCCGTTTTTCTTCCAAACTCTAAATTATTTTTTAATTCTATTTCAACATCAACAGGCTTAGAAGCAACAGCAATATCTTTTGCAATCTCAACAAAACGTTTATTTAATCTAACATCTTGCACCTTGGATTTAAAACGAGAATTAAGCAGTCCTTCACGCAGATGAACAACATCTGAAATAGAAAAATTTTCCTTAGCCCAATATTTCATATCATCATAAACCCAAGCATTTTCATCTCTTTCAAGAGGGCTCATTATTCCTACATTCACATTAGGATATTGAAGCTTAGAACCAATAAAAACAGAAGGAGGACTAATAGATTCAAACTTGGATATTTTTTTTAAATCATTATAATTAAATTTAAACTTTGCTGCCTTGCTTACTGATTCAAATTTAATATTTTCCATTTCATTAAAAAATCCCTCTCTTAAATATCCCTTCATTCTTTATAACAAATCCGATTTCTTTTTCAGGAAGATTTCTATGCTTTAGTAAAATTGCTCTTCTAATTTTATCATTTTTTAATTCAATTATGCATTTGCACCAGTACTTAAACAAATCTCCCCCGACAATATTCATTTTTCTTTCAACTCCATTTCTAAAGTCTTCTTCGCATAAAAAATCTCCATACACTTGATTAGTAATTATAATCGGTATCTTTTGCTTCCTAGCAACTTCAGCTAACATCCTCATTTGCATTGCAACTTCCCTATTAATGTCCTTAACTTTATTATCTTCTTTTAATTGAATTGCATCTCCCAATTCAAGTCTATAAAGCATTGCCATAGAATCAACAATAATTAAACCAACATGCTCTTTCTTAATTTTATCTAAAAGTTTCTCAAAAACTTCTCTCTGCTCTTCAAAATTCGTAGGCCCAAGTAACAAGATATTTTCAAGAATCTCTTCAGATTTTTCTCCGACAATTTGCTTAACTCTTTCAACAGAAAATCCTCCTTCTGTATCTATGAAAATAACCTTTTTACCATGCCTGGATTGACTGCATGCAGCAAGAATTGCAAAATTAGTTTTTCCACTTCCAGGAGGTCCAGCAATCATAGTAATAATATCACTTTCATAACCTCCAAAAAGCCATTTATTCAAATCATAACTACCTGTAGAAATTTTTTCTGTCATAAAATTAAGCCCTCTTTATATAAATCCACAATTATGCTTTCAGTTGTTTTAGAGAAATTGTACTTATGAACACAAGAAGCGTTAACAAAATATTTTAGAACAATTTCATTAGAAGGATTTCCAATTTCCCCTTCAACTTCACAAAAATAACATTTAGACTCAAGGAATTTTTTGGACTTAGGGGTAATACCTTTAAAAGTTTTGTAATAATTTTTTATGATTAATTTAGTATTAGAAAGTTCTTCTCCAATTTCTCTCTTTAAACAAGAAATATCATCTTCATTGTATTCCAATTTTCCTCCAGGCAAAATCCAATAATCATTCTTTTTAACAACAAGAAGCTTTTTATCTTGAATAATAAGTGCATTAATAGTTTTCATAAAATTACATAAATTCTGCATTAATAAGGATTATTATGTTATTTTTTACTTAACAGATTTAATATATTCCATTATGCCTTCAAGAGATTTTGGGATTATTTTTTTATTGAAATCCATAAATCCGCATAATAAAAAGTCCATAAAAATTGAACTCAAATTTTCTGAATATGGTTTATCCCCATTTGTATCAAAAACTAATCCTTCATAATTTTCAGGTTTTTTCATCTTCAAATTATAAAAATATTTCTGATAATCTACTTCTTTAAAATTAACAGAGTTTGCAACTAATTCTTCTAAAATAACTCCTGAAACTTCTTGATAACTTTGAACCATTAAACTTATAATAAAATAAGGGTTAATAAGGATTATTGTATTATTAAAATTCAAGAAAATACTTATCTTCATCTAGTTTTTTAATAATTCCAGGAATAGGATACTGCCACTTGGAATTCCCCTCAGAAATAAGAACTTTTGTTTTCTTTTGATTTGTTAACTCATAAAGCTCATATAAACTTTCTGGAATTAAAAGTTCACCAAATAAGTTAAACTCAGAAGGAATTTCTTTATTTTTTAAAAGTCTCAAATATAAGTTATTATGCATTTCATTTAGAGGAGATTGAACTTCAAATCTAGACCCTCTAAGATTATCCACATAATCCCAGATATAATGAAAAATAGGCAAATCACAAGAAATTCTATTTAAAGACCACTTAACACTGTCGAATTTATCTCTTTCATTCAGAATATTAATAAATTCCATTATGTCTTCAGAATTAAATTTTTCCTTTTCTAAAGTTTCCAAAAGTTTCCCTATTTTAGGTTGATATAACTGTAAATAATTTCCAATCATTTTAAAACAAATAAGAATAGGGTTTATAAAAATTAATCTAATTTTACTTCAACTTTTTAAAATCAATCTTAAATTTATCAAGATCTTTTGTTATTTCATCAATAGCATCTTTTATCAATTTCTTAACATCTTTCCCTTTAGATTTAACTTTAAGAATAGGACTTTGTGTAGGATGTTCTCTTTTCCATGCAACAAAAGAAACATTCTCATCTTGATTAAGATAAACTCTTAAAAGTTCTACAATAGTCAAACTTCCAAATTTAATTTCAATTTCTTCTTTTGATTCATTAAGAATTTCAAATTCCATAATATCAAATCTAAACCGTGGTTTATAAATATTTTGTTTAAGAATTTTACTTCTTCTTGCTAAAAATTAAATCATTAATTTCTTTTTGACTTAAGTCTTTTTTTACAGGAGCAACTTTTGGTTCTTCCTTAATTTGCTTAATAGATTCTTCAGCAGGTTTTGTTTCAACAATTTCTTTACTTTCTTCTACTTCTTTTTTCTCAGTATCTTCTTGCTCAGGAACTTCTTCCTTCTTCTTCTTTTTGAATAATTTAGAAAAGAACCCCTGTTTCTTTCCTTCTTTAACATCTCCTACAGTTAAATCTTCTGGAAGCTGATCAACAGAAACAGGAGCAACAAACTTTCTTGGCTCTTTAAACAATTGAATTTTCAAAGCTTCTTCTACTTTTCTTACTAAATTATCATATTCTTGAGGTAATATACCTTTTTCAAGAAACTCAATAGCGACAGCAGGCTCACAGATTCTTTCTGCAAGTTCTTTCTGACTAATCTTGAATTGCCTTCTTTTTCTCATTACAACCCAGTGGAAGTTAGGAACAAGATCAGTTGGGTCAACTTTCACTTCACTTAAATTGTTTCTATAATTCTTTTCTATAATATCATTTAGAGATACATCATGCAAAGCTCTTCTTGGAGTCTTAGGAACTTCTGTTTCAATAGACATATGATTAATCTTAGCAAGTCTTTCTCTCACAGTTGCATGAGGAATCTTATTCAAATCTCTTTTTTCAACAACTGGCATTTCATTTTCTTTAAAATAACATCTTCTGCAAACAGGAATCACTCCTTCTTTTCCTACAACTTCATATAAAATAGCTTTTTCCTCAGATATTCCACAAAAATAACATTCCCTCATGCAAAATTATATGAAATCTCCCTTTTTTAATATTGCTATACTAGAATATCTAGAATTACTGCAAATATTTTTCCAAATCTGCAGCAGAAGTAAGCTCGCTAAAAACATATTTCTCGTCGATAATAACAACAGGATATTCTGTAATTTTTTTGTCTGAAATTAGAAGTTTTAATGAACTTATATTATTGTCCGCAGCAATTGGGAGTAAAGCAACCTTATTTCCCTTATCTTGTTTAATTTCATAAAGAATTCTAGACCAAACATTTTGTTCTGCTTTCTTTACTAAATCATCTTGATTATAAATATAAAGATAAGTTATAGTATGATATTGCGTAGGACATTTTTCTTTAAGTTTAATAAAATTTATCCAAAGATAAGTCCTCATCATATCATATTTTTTATGCTCAGATTTAATGCTTTCAGTTATTTTACCAGAAGCTTCATATTCCTCAAGTTTAATAGCTTCAGCATAAACTCTGTCTAATAAGTCAAAATTCGCTTGAGTAAAATCAGTGCAAGTAACTGACTTTGAACCCATTAATTCATTTAAGGCTAAAACATGCATAAGAGAAACTTCTGATGTAGTAAAATAAGCATTAGCTTCAGCAAATTTCTTTTCTTCAAAAATAACTCCTGCATACATTCCCACTATAAATACTACTACTGTTAGTAATAAAGCTTGCATAAAAACCCACTTCTTTGTGTTTACCATACTTTCTTACCTCGAATTAACTTATATGCAGAGGTTATTAAAATTATCGGATATACTGTTAAATAGAAAAACATATAACAAGTCATAGCTCCAAATCCAGGTCTTCTAAATTTAGGGTCTTCCTTGATATTAAAAAAAGCTATTAATGTAAATGTAAAACTAAGTAAAAATACAGTAATTCCTAAGAAAACTAAAACATTAGGAGTAAGATTAATATCTTTTAAAGTTATTAAAGCAGCATTTGTTTGAACAGAGTAACTTGCTGCAAATGTCTTCAAAATTAAAGCCCTAATTAATCTATACGCAATCACCCCAAGTCCAAATACCCCTATTACCCAAGAGAAGACAAAGAAAGGTAAAACAAAAGCACCAAGCATCCCCTTTTTCATAAAATATTTCTTATATTTACCCATAGTCTGAACTCCTCCCATGTTCCATCTTAATCTTTGCTTAAACCAAGTTTTAACTGTACTTGGAGCAATAGAATAAACTTTTGAAGGAGCGCACATCTTTATTTTATAACCATGAGATAAAAAATTCCAAGTAATCTCAATATCTTCAGTCATATTTTTTTCATCAAATCCTCCAATTTTTACAAAGTATTCTCTTCTGTACATTGCAAGAGGACCAGGAGTAACATAAATAGAATCAATAAATTCTAAGAGCTTTCTAGTAAATTTAATAACAATATATTCAATTGCTTGAAGTCTTTCCAAAAAATTACCTCTATTATAAACAAGCACTGTAGATGTAACAGCTCCAACTTCTAAGTCATCGAAAAATCCAACCATCTTCCCAATTGAACCTTTTTCTGGAAAACTATCTGCATCAGTAAATCCAACTAATTCTGTTTTAGCAAATTTTGCTCCATAATTTTTCGACCCTGCCGCATTACCTGTATTTTTCGGGGTCTGAACTGCCAGAACCAAACCAGGATATTTTTTTTCATACTCTTTCATAATTTTATACGAATTATCTTTGCTTTGATCATCTACAACAATAATTTTTTTTAGATAAGGATAGTCATTATTAATAAGATTTTGAATTGTCTCTCCAATACTTTCTTGTTCATTATAACATGGCACAACAATGGAAACTCCATATTTTTTTTTAGAAGTAGGATACCAAAAAAGTTTTTTTCTGTTTTGTATATAAATAAGAATAAAAAGAAAGAGAAAGTATAATGCAATAAAAGAATAGACTAAATATATTTTTGTTAAAAATTCCATAGTTCCTCCAATTAATCTTCTGATTCTTCAACATAATCATCCTTTAAAGGGTTTTCTGCACTAGAAGATACATTAAAATAATCATAAAATTCTTCTGATAAAGTTAGAACATTAGTATGACCTTCTTTTTTTGCTTTAACTAAATCTAATTCAATAAATTTCTTAACATGATCATAAGCTTTATTTCCTCGAATCTTAATAATAACTGATTGTTTTATTGGCTGTTTATAAGCAATTAAAGCCAAAGTTTCTTGTTCTGCCTTAGAAAATTCAGATTTTCCTGTAGCAAGTTTAGTAATAAAAGAAGCATAATCTGGTTTTACATCCATTTTCCAAAGATTAGATTTTTCAACAATTTCAATAGAAGAATCTTCTGAGTTATATTTTTCTTTTAGCTTATCTAAAGATTCTCTTATTACAAGAGGGTTAAAATCAGAAAGAGCAACAAGCTCTTGCATTGTTAAAAATCTACCCGAAACAAACAAAACCGCTTCAATAATTCTCTGCACTTCTTTTTCTTTTTCATTATCTAACTCTTGTGCTGTTTTGCTACTTATATCCATAAGATTAAAAAAGCTTAGTTACTTTAAAAAATTAGCTAAATAAAGATTAAAACAATAAAAGAGGAAAAATGCTCGGAAGAAGGAGAAGAAGATATGAAAGGGAATATTATAGAAGAAATAGAGGATTAAAGAAGATATTCATCTTCATCGTAATTCTAGCGATTGTACTTGTTTTTATAAGAGCAAAAGGATTAAAAGAGATAGATGATATTTCTCCGAATATCCCTTGTGAACAACAATATATGGATAAAGCTGATGTATTTTGGATAATACCAGATTATAATGGCACTTCAATTGCAAATAATAAAGAATGGTGCCAAAAGATAATTGTAATGAATAAAACTCTTGGTCTTCATGGAGTAAATCATAATTATAAGGAATTTGAAGGAAATGTGACAAAAGAACAAATGGAAAAAGCAATAGCAGATTTCAAACAATGTTTTAATCAAACGCCAACAATGTTTAAATCACCACAATTAAAAACATCAAAAGAAAATTTAGCTTTAATCCAACAGTATAATATGACTTACAAAGGATCATTTAACCAAGCAATTCATAAAGTCTATCATTGTAATGATACCGGAGCATTACCGAATTGGTTTAACAATATTTTTTAATCTATAACCTTTTCTGGATAAAAATTGAATATAAGAAATAAAAACTATGAAGTTTCTAAATTTCCATGAAAAGTTTAGCAAAAATTTTATTACCTCTTGCATTTTTAACAATGCCCCTTACAATTTCTGCACAAGATTCAAAACCAGCTTATAGTAAATTAGGAATGGCAATTTCTACAATGCATAACAGTGAGATTAAAAATAATTTCAAAACTCCTTTCGGTTATGAATTAATTGTAGGAAAAGAGCTTCTGCCAGAATTATCAGCAGAGATTTCTATTAATCAAGTTTTTGCTAAAGAAGCAAATAATTCAGGATATAAACAAAGAATAAATCTCTGGGGAATTGGACCGAATATTATTTGGAATCCAAAGTTTAATGGTGTAGATGGGTTATATTTTGGAGCAGGGGCAAAGTATAAAATTTTTAAACTTGTTTGGAATCCTGGACCAAACCCAACATATGGACAAGCAAGAAATGATGAATCAGAATCAATTGATGGTTTAGGATTTTCAGTAAAATTCGGAAGTGAATTTAAATTGGGAAAAAAAGCAAAACTCTATCTTGAAACAGAATATGATAAAGCTAAAGTCGACCAAGACGGAGAGAATATAGATTTAGGTGAAACAAAATTAAGCATTGGAATAAAATTCTAAAAGCACTTTCTTAGAGATAAGAAATTTTTATAAACAAAAAGTTATCTTTATTATATATGAAGATAAAAAAAAGAAAATTAAAACAGAATATAATCAAAATAAATAATAAAGAAGAAAGAATAAAAATTTGGCAAGCTCTAATATGGTTGGATCATGAAGGAACAGATTATTATCTAAAACAAATTCAAGGGATAAATTTTATTGAAAGAGGTAAAAGAGGAATGGATTGCAGAGAGTATGCAATAAAAGAGAAAACTTTAGAAGATTTAATACCGAGTATTTTAGAACATACAGGAATGCCAAAAAAAGGAGAAATTGTAATATATGGAAATAAAATTTATTCTCCGAAACATATGGGAGTCTATTTAGGAAATAATGAAGTAATCTCAAAATGGGGAGATAAAGGACCAATTATAAAACATCAATTAAATCAAGTATTATTAGATTACGGAAATAAAGTTTTATTTTCTACTTATAAAAGTCCAAGAAATTTTAATTATTTAATTTAAATCTCAAAAAAGCTCCAACACCAGATAGTTTATTGAATTGATCTCCTTCTTCAGTTTCTGTAGATACCATTTCGATATCAGTTCCAGCATTAATAGCTAATTCTTTTAATTCTTTAGATTTATCATAGTCTAATTCTTTTGAAAGTAAAAGTAAACTTACAGCCCCATATTCAAGAGATTTTCTAACTTCTTCATATTTATAAGCAGTTTTATCTGGAGTTTGTCCAAGAGATTCAAAAAATTTATCAAGTAATTTCTTTTCTTTTGTAATTTCTTGAGTAGCTAAAATATCTTTACAATTTTCAACTAACTCTTGCAATCCAGATTCAGAAGTATCTCCTTGATCTTTAATTCCAATAATCATCTTTTGCAGTTTAGTCATTAAAAATTCTCCATCGACAAATTCATCTTTTGTAGGAATAGGTCCCCCAACTAAAATTCCTTTTAACTTAGGATCCTCGTAGAATAAAGTTTTCATTTCATCTGCAATCCTTTTGTAAAATTCTTTAGTTAACCCTTCGGTAATTCTATGAAATCTTTGACTTGATTGCCCACCAGCTCTAACTTTTGAAGGAACACCTGAAGTCATTTTTTGTAAAAGCTCAATTCTTTTTCCCATTAGTCTACCAATTGTAGCTTCTTTTCTATCCATAACTAAAATAGCATAAGTTTCTCCAGCAGCAAGCATTTCTTTAAGGGGATCTAAAACAAAATCCTTATCGCATCTATACATTCTTATCATTATTGGTTCTGGAGGTTCAATATCCCACATTCTTAAATCATCTTGTCCTTCAACCTGAGAAATATTTCCAGCAAATAAAGCTAATCCATTTTCAGGTGTGAACTTTAAAGTTTTAAGATGACGCACAATTTTTTCAAGTGCATCAATAACATTCTTACGAGTTGCAGTTGATTTAATATTTTTAGCAGTTGATTTCTCTGCTTCAAGCTGTCTTTGCACTGCATTCACATCATAACCTGCAGAAATGTAAACTGTAATAAGCTCAGTATGCCTTCCCTTGTACTGACTAAGTTCGTTTATATGTTCTTCAAGTTGGTTTTTAGTTAGTTTAACCATAATATTTAGAGAAAATCTTATGTTTTAAAGCTTGGGGCTAAAGAAGATTATGACATCCAGTTAAATCTTTCTCAAAATCTTTCAAATCCTTAGGAATTTTAATTCCAGTCAAAGAATCTTTCAAGCTCAAGGATTTTTCTTTTTTTTGTTTCCAAATTTCAGAATTAAACTCCATTAATTTTTCAATTAATTTCAAATCAGAATTTATTTTCTTCGCCTTAGGCCATTCAGCTTCTAAAAGATTAATTCCTTTTTCTTCAGCAATAAAAGCACTAATCTGAGGGATAATTGGATATATTAAAAATAAAAATCTTTCTAACAAATAATGCAGAGTATATTTAGCTGAATCACTTTCTGCTTTAGAAAATACATTCTCTTGATTATAGGCTCTTTTTTTTACAAGTTCAACATAATGAGAAGCAAATAACTCCCATAAAAATCTTCTAAGCCCTTTTGCAATATCTTGAAATTCATAAATTTCATATGCTTTATCTGCATGTAAAGTCAAATCTTCGATATAATCAATAAAAAGTTTATCGATAGACATTAGTTTAGATGGTTTTTTTGGATTATCGAACATCATCACAAACTTACTAACATTCAAAAGTTTATTCAAGGTTTTTAATTCTGCTTTTATCTGCTCCTTAGAACAAGGAACATCTCCTTTAGACAAATCCCCCTCAATTCCAGCCCACATTCTTATTGCCTCTGCTCCATAGTCTTTTAATAATTCTTGAGGAGAAATTACATTACCTATAGATTTTGACATTTTTCTTCCTTTATCATCAAGAATATGCTGATGAATCCAAGTATCTTTAAAACAAGGTTTTCCTGTTTCTAAATAACCTCTAAGCAAAGTATAATATAACCAAGTTCTTACAATTTCTTTTCCTTGCGGTCTTAAAGTAATAGGATATGCCTTCTTAAAAAATTCTTCATTTGTTTTGTATTTTGAAATATAAAGTTCAGAAATTGAAGAATCCATCCAAGTATCTAAAACACGAACATCTCCAGTCCATTTTAATTTAAAATCTTTAACACATTTTTTTGTATTCCTTCCATTTTTCCATACTTCTGCATCTCTTGGAACCTCTTCTTTCCAAGATTGGTAATATTTTCCAGGTTTTGGAACTGCAACAAGTTTTTCTTTATTCTCCTCGGCATACCAAAGAGGAACAGGAGTTGCATAATATCTTCTTCTAGAAATTGGCCAATCAATTGAAACAGAATCAATCCAGTCATCTAATATTTTTTTCGAAGATTTTGGATAAAAAGTAACTTGATTAGCAATTTTTCTTAAATCTTCTTTAAACTCAAGTTGTTTCAAATAATATTCGGGCATTTGAATAAATTCTATTTCTGCCCCAGATCTTTCAGAAATAGGAGTTCTGTGAGTAATCTGCTGTTGTTTAATAAGCAAACCTTTTTCTTTTAATTTATCAATAACCTTCTGTCTTGCCTCCTTAATCTTTAATCCTTGAAATTCTTTTGCATTTTCATTCATTGTTCCATCTGCATTTATAGAAATTTTAGGAATTAATTTTTGTTCTCTAAAAAACTGAATATCAGACAAATCCCCTGCAGAGCACATCATAACTAATCCTGTTCCCTTATCCATCTCAGCAAGAGGATGAGCTTTAATCGGAACTTCTAAATCAAACAACGGGGTAATTGCCATTTTTCCAGCAAGATGATTATATCTTTTATCCTCTGGATTAAAAATAACCATGCCACACGAGCAAATTAATTCCGGTCTTGTAGTTGCAATAATAATGTCCTCTCCTGTTTCCTTAACTTTCCATTTAATGTCATTAAAAGTTGAGGGAATGTCTTTATACTCAATTTCAGAATCTGCAATTGTTGTTCTTAATTTAGGATCCCAATTATTAATTCTATTATCCTCGTAGATCAGACCATTTTTATATAAATTAAGAAAAGTGTCTTGGGTTAGAGAACGATAATCTTCTGAATCTGTTTCGTAAACTTCACCAACTTTCTTTCCTATATTATATGAACAAAAAGAAATTCCTAATTTAACAAAACTATCCATTGATTCAGTTCCTGCTTCTTCTAAAAGTTTTTTACAATATTCTACAAATTTTTCTCTTCCAACAACAAAAGGAGAAACATTATATTTTTTTTCAGTTCCCATCTCAATAGGAAGTCCGTTATTATCTAAACCCAGGGGGAATAAAACCTCAAAACCTTTCATTCTTTTATATCTAGCAAAAAAATCCATAAAACAATAGGTAATTGCCTGACCAATATGAATTGGAGAATTAACATAGGGGGGGGGAGTATCAATTGAGAAAATTTTTTTCTTTGTTTTAGTATTAAAATTATATCTTGTAGACTTTTTCCAATTAGAAGTAATCTTATTTTCAATCTCAACAGACCAATTAGGTATATCTTTTAGGGCCATATTTCACATAATTTCCTCAGATTTAAAAGTTCTTCTATGCCTCCAAAAGTTCAATACCTTTCTTCAAGTTCTCTCTTGCTTGAGCTTCATACAATTCATAAAAAGGATCAGTTAAGAAAATTCTTTTTCTCTGCAAGGTATTAGAATAAAACATAATAGTACCAATTAAAAATTCTTTATCATTAAATTTTGTTTGATATTCTTTTCTAATGTTTTCTCTATTTAAAATAAATTTATCTCCTTCTGCTCCCAATGAAGAAAAGTCAATATCCACCATGTAGCCAGAATCTGGGTGTGGTCCTAATTCATGCTTCCATGTATTCATAATTAAATCATTAATTCCTGCTACAAAGCTTTTATTCATTCCGATATTATTAAGTTTATTACTCATAAATTTGGCACTTGCCTCTTCATTAAATTTTTTATTCACATCATAAATGATATCATGATAAAACAATGCCATTTCAACTTCATCTGGTTTAGTTAAGAAATTCCTGAATCTATCAAATTCTTCTAAACATTCTGCAATATGATTGAGATTATGATAAAATCTGTGCTCTTCTGAATATCTTTTAATAATATCTGAGAAAAGCGTCTCTTTAGTGCTTAACCAATAATGGTTTCTATTAACCAAAGCTTCAAATCTAGAAAATAATCTATCTGAAAGCTCTTTATTTACACCCATTTTCAAATTTCTCCAATAATCTAATGTAAACAGTTTCAGGAACATACTGTTTAACTACTGCTTCCCAGTCATCTGGACCAATTAAAGATTTTACTAAGCTAGAACTAATATCTCCTAAATTTTGAGGAGGCATAAGGAAGATTGTTTTACAAGAAGGTTCAATTATATCATTAATATTCCTCATTTGCTTTTCATATTTATAATCATCTTCATTACGAATACCTCTGAGAAGATAATTAATACCCCGCTCATGTGCATACTTTACTAAGTAATTATTATTAAGAACAGTAATTTTAACATTAGGATAATTTTGAGCTATCTCAGACAGCATCTCTAACCTTTCTTCTGCAGAAAAAGAATATTTTTTTCCAGGATTTACTCCAATTGCGATGATAAGCTCATTGAACATTTCTGCTCCTTGCTTAATCATCCATTCATGTCCTTTTGTTGGTGGGTCAAAGCTTCCAGCATATATTCCTTTCATAAAAACTTTAAAAATAAAGGCTTTAAATTCTTTACTGTGTTGGTCTTATTGAAAACCTTTTTATACTCAATCTTTCTTTTTAATCTATGGCAGATTCAGGAATTCATTTACCTTCAGGATTTGGAGGTTTAATGCGTTACAATGAAGAGTATGAAACTAAATTTAGATTAAAACCAGTTCATGTAGTAGGATTGATTATTTTTATAATTCTTTTAAGAATTGGATTAGGTTTGATTTTCTAAAAATGCTTGGCGGAATCAATCCCTCGCAAATGCAAGGCATGATGAAAAAGATGGGGATTTCTCAAGAAGAAGTTCTAGCTAATAGAGTAATTATTGAAAAGAAAGATGGAAAAAAAATTATAATTGAAGATCCTTCTGTATTAAGAATAAAAATGCAGGGTCAAACAAGTTTTCAAATTTCTGGAGAAGAAACAGAAATAGAAGAAAAGTATTCTGAAGAAGATATAAAAACTGTTATGGAAAAAACAGGATGCACAAAGAAAAAAGCAATTGAAATTCTGGAAAAAACATCAGGAGATTTAGCAGAAGCAAT
>Ga0172381_10005125_pt1 | contig 13364 bp, 16 predicted proteins | sample Leawel6488metaG_FD_119754 | JGI IMG/M metagenome (GOLD analysis project Ga0172381, IMG submission 119754) | Leachate microbial communities from a municipal landfill in Southern Ontario, Canada - Leachate well 64-88 metaG | ecosystem: Engineered > Solid waste > Landfill > Unclassified | place... | reverse complement strand
TTACAATGCTTCACTAAGCCTTGCAAAATCAGTAGACTGGGAAAAATTAGCTAGTGTTACTAAAAGCGAGACACCTGAACACATTGTTTATACTACGCAAGCCCAACAACTTATAAAGCTTTATAAGTCAATGGAAAAAGTTACAGTTGAGGACTACGAAAAAGCAGTTTTAACAACTGCTGAACGTAATGCTTTGCCAGATGCGTCTTTTGCTTATGTAGTAGAAGACGAAAATGGTAAGAAAACCAGGAAGTTACCTATTCACGACGCCGCCCATGTAAGGACTGCTCTAGCTACCTTAGGGGGAGCAAGAGGTGGCGTAAAAGGTATTCCTGAGGCAGATTTGCCTAAAGTAAAAGCCAAGGTTATGGCTGCTGCTAAGAAATTCAAAGTCGGAGAGTATGCTGAGAAGGCGTGCGCCAGTGGCATAGGCGGTGGTAAGAAAGGAAAAAAACTAATGACAAAGTGGGCACAAGACTTAAATACAGAGGTAACCAAAGTCTTTGAAAAGTACCCTGTTGTCTTAGAAGTCGAAGTTGCCGACCAAGCTCCTTCAAATGAGCCATGCGAAGTCGAAGAAGAATCTTCAGGTTTAACTTCAGACGACTATCAAGCTATTGCACAAATTATTCAGATTATCAGTAAAGTTAATCTTCCTTCTGATGCAGAGGTAGAAGCTATGTACAGTAATAAAAAGTACATGGACACTATTGAAGAATTGGGAGAAGACGGCTACGTAATTTTAGCTTCAGGCTCATATAGAGATGAAGTAATGCCTCATCACAATCTTGACTACACTGTTAATAGAGATTGGTTACTCTTTCAATTAAAGAGATTGATTGATGGCAGAAATTTTTGGAAGCCAAAAGATTTTACTGTTATTATGAATCACTTGTATAATCACCTTAAAGAATTATCAATTGTTAAAAGCGCAACGCCTGAGGAACAGATTAACGACATTGAAAAATCAGACGCAGGAGAATTAAGTAATGAGGAGTTAACCTTACTTAAACAGGCGTACGATTACGTCAAAGGAGTTACTCAGGAACAGCCAACTATCAATGGAGAAATTCTTACTGATAAGGTGCAACTAGAAAAATTAGCTGTAGCTTACGAAAAATTAGCTACCGACCCCAATTTTATTAAATTATTTAACACATTTTCTATGACCAAACCAAACTTTAAAAAGGAGGAAGCAGATGAAACTACGGTTCCTGCTCCTGAAGCTACTCCACCTGCTGAAGCTCCTGCTGATAATGCAGAAGCCGAGGGCAAAAAGGAAGACGAGCCTGTAACTGAACCTAAAGCGGACGAAGTTCCAGCCGAAGGGGAAGAGGCTAAGCCTACCGAGGAGGAGGCTCCTACAGAAACGCCTGTAGAAGACCCAGCAAAATCTGCTAAATCAGAGCAGGACTTTGCTAAAACAACTAAGTCGGTTTCTGACATTTCTAAGTCGGTTAACCAGTTAGTTAGCGTTGTTGACGCGTTGGTTGAAAAAGCCGACAAGGTAGAGCCATTGCAAAAGTCCGTTGCTGACTTACTAGAAATAGTAACTAAACAGTCGGCTATAGTAGATAAATTAGCTTCAGTGTCTTTAGGTCGCAAATCTGTAGCTAACTATCAGGTTTTAGAGAAGCGCATGACAGGTCATACTTCTGACGCAGAAAAAACTTTTGAAGATGTTTTAGACAAACATCTAAAAGAGGGTAAGTCTTTTCAAGAAGCTTATAAATTTGCCAAAGAAGAGGCACAAAAATAGTTTTTATTTTCTTTTTATTATTTAAACCCAATTTACAATGGACCCCATTAATTTAGACCGAACCTTGCAGAACGTAGAGAAAATGCTTACTACTCCTACGTATATCCAAGGACCAATTTTAGTCCGTGAGAATCTTTCTAGTTTTATTAATCGTTTAACTGAGAAAGACACCAATCTTCGTGACCGTTTGCCACGCAAACCAGGTAGCGGATTAGCTGCTTCATGGACTGTCTTAACAGCCATTGGTGTGGGCAACGCGCCATTTGCAGAAGGTGGTACGCCAACTGAAGATGCTTCTTCATACCAACGCCGGAGTGCTGTGTATAAGGAACTTGGTAAAACTAAGTCTATCTCAGACAAAATGCTTGCTGCTGGCAAAACATTCCTTGACCAAGAAGCAGAACAAACTGAAATTGCTATCCGCGAGACAATCCAAGATGAGGAACAGTTTATCATCACTGGAGACTCTGGCGTTTCAGCATTGCAGTTTGATGGTTTAGACACAATCATCACGACTAACGTAACAGACGACACTAACAATGCCCTTGGTTTCCGTACAGATTTACTGGACGCTGAAATTGCTAAGATTGTTAATAACTACTCTGTTATTCCTACTGCGATTTACGTATCGTACGGAATGAAGAGAGCTATTAACCAGAGCTTAGCTGGCGACGTTCGTGTAGAGCTTACTAGCGGTAACTCTGTTGCTACTGGTGTTGATGTCAACTTCTATCAGTCAATGGTGGGCAAACTTCCAATCATTCCTACCTTTGCTATTGCTGACGACACTACGACCTATGCTGGCAACACTGTTAGCGACATCTATATCGTTACAGAGCGTTCCAAAGGACAAGACGTTATCTATATGGAAGACCTTTACCCACTCGGTAAAACTATGCTTGACCGTACTGGTGCAGCCATTAAGTTCATGGTTACAGAATGTACTGTTCTCGTATGCCGAGCTGAGGAATTCCAGGCAAAGATTGCTAATGTTAGAATAGCTTAGGTTAAGGGATAGACTTTGAAAACGAGGGTGCTGAGTGTGGTTCCTTAGCACCCTCACAGTGGGAACTGAACTACATTTTAATTCTTAATTTTTACAACATGAGTATTCTACGCAGATTATCACAAACACTGGGGCAAATCCGTAAGGGTTATGCCGTAGATACCTACCAGGGCGGGTTTCCAGTTGTTCAGATTGTTAAGGCTCCTGATACCGCGTCAGCAACTGCTGTACACGCTGCTGTTACATTAACGACTGCTGTCCAAGATGTAACTACAGGCATTACACACCCAGACATCTACCGCGCAGTTAGCGTAAAAGGTAGTGCTGCAACTGTTTACGGTTCAGTAACTATCTTAGGTAGGGATTGGGCTGGTCAGAAACAGACTGAAGTTATTATTGCTTCAGGTACAGGTGCGATTGAAGGAAATAAAGCCTTCAAGTATGTCGATAAAATTACTCTACCTGTTAGGGTGGCTCCAGGTGAAACTATTTCAGTAGGTAGCACAACTAAATTAGGTCTTTACCGCCCTATTTCAGCTGCTGCATTAGACCTGCTTGAAGTAGATGGCGTGGTTGAAGCTGCCGCTGCAATCGACACGTCTAACGGAACATTTACTCCAACTACAGCTCCTAATGGTACAAGGAACTTTAGGGCTTCGTATTTGACAGAAATATTTTAAATTTTGTCTGCTCCTTTGTAATAATATAAGGGAGCAGGAGAGATTTTAAAATATTACTTGTTAATTCTACTACCATGATTGGAGTTAAAAATTTTCGCACAGTAGAAATCAACACAATTGTCGACCCAAAAAATGCGCCTAATGTTAAACAATTTTTCGTTAGTGATTCAGATGGCGACCCTACTAATATAATTACAGCGCAAGCAGCAGCAATAGCAGGCGAAAAATGCTTAGAGCAAGTCTTAGTGTATGTTACAGCAAGTGGTACTGGTATAAAGTCCATTCAAAAGATTGCATGGCGTAATACCGTGTGGTCAGGCTCTGCTTGGGATATTCTGTAATTGACAAGACGATTTCTAAAACTTATATATTGATTATAAGTTTTCTGACTACAGGATTAGCACCTGTCCACAAGTTATTTATTAACTTGTAAACAGAAAACTATGTCTATCCAAATCACTCACAAGGGGCAGCATTTGCTCAAACATAAGTCGCAAGACATTTCTTACAATGCCAATGGTGTTACTAATGTTAGGCAGGCATTAGATTACTTGTATTTTGATAACAAGCCTGTTTTTTCTATTACCGACCCTGCTGTTAACGAAGCAGTAAGTATCGCTGTTGTAGATGCTTACTCAGGTGTTTTAATAACCACAACAGAAATAGCCAATGCGCAAACTATTCAAGACCCTACTGTTACAACAAGATACAAACGCTTTTTAGTAGCAAATAGTAGCGCGTCAACTGACCCCATAACTATAAATGGCGTAGTCTTAATTCCTGGACAAGCGTTGCTGTTTTTTTGGGACGGTACAGATTGGATAGAAATACCTTTAGCCGATGCTGCTGATGTAGCATTTACGCCAACAACAGAAATTTTATCTACTAATGTACAAGATGCAATCGAAGAAGTAGCAGGCATGGTTTCAGGTTCTTCTTGGGGAGCAATTACTGGAATTTTAAGCGACCAAACTGATTTACAAAATGCACTAGACGATAAGGCCAATCTTGATGGTTCTAACACGCCTTTTACTGGTCAAATAAGATTTGAAACAAATAATCCAACTTCGATATTAAGCGACACCGCTTTTCCTTATGCTGTAAAGTTTCAAGACAACACTGCTTTTACAGGAATAAATATACCTGTATCAGCCTCATCAGAAAATACTAGAAGTACTATTTTTGGGTTGAATAGGCTTGGAGTTACTAACAACAACGCCCTTGACTATGTAGCACTTAAGCTTCTTCTTAGCGAGACGATAACCTTAAATCCAGACGGCAACCCGTCTCACGCTACGACAACAACAGACGTATCAACCTTGGATTTACCGACCAACTATTACATCCAAATCACAGGCACAAGCAACGGTAAGGATGGGGTGTATATTTCTCCGACAATGACTGGGACGACCCTAACTATTGCAACTTTAGTTGGTGGTAATCCCGGGTTTATCAACGAAACTGTAACAGCAAGATTTTTGGCTCAAGAAGTTTTCTTAGGCTCACTACAAGGAATCGGCCTATATAGCAAGCTTGCTCTTTATGGCGGGCAGACAAACACTTCGGCGGTTCAGCAAATAACCAATCTTGGTGTAGCTGGAACAAAAGATATAAACGGAACGGCTTCAAAGTGGTATACGACTAATGATGGAGAAATACGGGCTATTAAGGGTTTTGGAGATGGCGTAGCAACTTGGTCAACGATTACCTCGCCACTCTCTGGAAGTGCTTTGCAAGGATTTGCTTATATTTCAGCCACATCTTTCACGCTACCCGACAGTTCTGCATATATCTACAATGGAACATTTACGGGTAATAGAGCTAATCTAAATACTGTTCAAATTATACCGCGGTCTTCGTATGTAGATTTTGGACAAGGTTTTTATTATTTTGACAGTGATGACGACGAGTTTAAATTCAATGAAGGCGGCGGTAGTACTGCTGACAACTGGAAAACACTCCAGTGGATAAGAGACAGTGTCAACAACGAAATCTCTCCCAAGAATGATGGCGATGCAATACGTCTCACGAGACAAGGTGCTGGTTCTGGCGACTTCATCTTGGAAGAAGATGGTTGGTCAAGCACGGCAAGACTGACTAAATATGTCGCAGGAGAATACCGAGGTTTTGCCGTTACAAACGAAGTCAATTTAACTGTTGGTAACGCTTTTCAATTTGACGGTGCAACGACTCTAGATTTTGGAAACAGCACTGATTTTAATCTTTACGACAATACAATAGTTTTTAGAGTAAAAACTTCTGGTAATACAATGATTATTGCTTCGGCAAAATCAACAAGTTCAGACGGCTATTATTTTTATATTACTCCTGCGGGTAAAATGAATTTTTATGCACAAAGTGGCGCAGCCATCGCAGATTTAGTATCTACCACTACAATCAATGATAATTATTGGCACATGATAACATTAATTAAAGTTGATGGGTCTTTTAATCTTTATATTGATGATAACACTACTCCTGAAGCGTCAGCCGCTGATTTCCCTGTAACAATTACTCAACCATTCATGCTTGGTTCTTGGGCATCTGGAACATTATCTTATACAGGAGCAATTGATGAATTTTATTTTTACGCAAGAGCTTGGGAAACCGATGAAATAACTTATTATTACAGTAAAATGGCTGTAGATGAGGTTAGTTTATTGCTTGGCTTACATTTTGAAAATAATATACTTGATTTTTCTCATTACGGAAAAATAGCTACATTAACTGGAACAGCTGATTATATTTCAGGAGCAATAATCGACAGTGCTACAGTAACTGTCACAATGATGGAAAGTTATGAAGATACTACTCTTGGTAGTGAGGGTCGCATTAACTATGGAAACCGTGCGTCTAATGTTCATTTTAGAGGGTACACAATTACTATGGACGGTAGTATTTTAGCTACAGATAAAATAATGCTTGTCCAAACTGATGGAAATGAGTATATAAGTAGTCTTAATGATGGGTACGTTGATGTAGGGGCAACAACTGCAGTAAGATTATTAAATGATACTTCTATAGGTGACGGGGTTAGTGGTAAAGATTTTAAGCTAACATTTATTGGTTCAAATAATTTAGGAGTAATTACATGGATGGATGATGAGGATTATTTTCAATTTGGTGACACTATTCATTTTGGAGACACTATTAATTACACTAATTGGCTAAATTCTGACGGGAAAATAACTTGGGGGGGAACGCATAAAAAACTCTACACAATTCGTCCGCATTTAATAGATAGACAAACTAGATTTAATGATAATAAACCTACTGAAGTTTATCGTGGTTGTAATACTGGGTATTCATTTCCAATTTACAATAGTGACGATGAAGAGTTATTTTTTAGATTTAGGGTTCCTGAAAATTGGGACGGGACGACTGACCCGCAATTTGGAATAGTGTGCACCATAACAGGTGCAGAAGATATTGGAGATAAGTTCAAATTCCAACTTGATTGGCAGACAACAACTTGCGGAGGGGCTACTGTAATGGGAACCACGACATCGAATTGTGTTTCTGAACAAACAATCATCACAGGCGGTACGTCAGCTTATACAGCATATTGTGTATTTTTTACGCTTAATGCAGATGATGCAACCAATCCTATAGTGGCGGGTAGAATGATACAAGGAAGACTAAGAAGAATAGCAGCGTCTTCAAATGAAGTAGCAAATGAAGTTGCTGTTTGGGATTGGGTAAGCAGATGGGCTCTTGGCTGTGTTTATGATAACTGGTCTGTTGAATCTAATGTTTCTTAATTTTATTTATATGGCTATTACTAAAAAAATTTCATATCAAGCATGGGAATTTAATGCCTATGCTAAAATCGAACGCCCAACCCCAATTAACGAGTCGGGGTCAGGGGAAGAAAAGCATTGTGAGCTTCTTGTTGATGTAGCAATCTATTATGATTCTACAAAAACACACTTGATAAATACTATTAGAAAAATTAGGCTTCCTGCTTTTCCTTATCCAAAAGGAGTCCTCGATATTAAAAATGCCTATATTTATCTAAAACGAAAAAGTGAGGATTTTGGGCATGGATTATGGGAAACTTGGAATGATTGCTAATTAAAAGTAGGATATTTAATTATTTTACACACATGCATATGGAAAAGTTTATTTCTATTTTAGTATCATTAAAAGAATTCATATCTGCTAAGAGTTTTATTAGTATCATTGTTTCTAGTTTGGTAGTTTTATTTGGGCAAAATATTGTAATTATTCAAGCATTATTTATTTTAATTATTGTTGATTTAATAACAGGAATTTTTAAAAGTTTAAAAAGCCAATGCAAAATTACTTCTCGGCGTCTATTGGAAACAGTTAAAAAAACTATTTTATATGCGTTATTTTTAATTGCTACAAATCAATGCGTGAGAATCTCTTCGGTTTTTAATTGGGTACATATTTTTACAGCGTCTTTTCTAGCGATCACAGAATTACTTAGTATAATAGAAAATCTAGCTGCTGCTGGAATTATTATACCTAAATGGGTATTAGACAGACTACATAGATACTTAGATACTGGTAGATTTAGCAGTAATTAGTAAAATTTTATAAAATTAGATACAATTTAGTTGTTTATTATTTAATTTATTTATCATGTACAAAGTAACAGATTTAGAAAAAGCTCTAGTAGACTTTGAGGGCATTCCTATTATGGGAATGAGAAATAAGCCCCTCACACTAAAAACTGTCTTAATGACTGAGCTAGGCTCATATCAAGGCAGAGAAGTAACAGGCGACCAATTAGTAAAAGCATTTTCTCTTGGGGCTAAAATTTATGAATCTAAAGACGATGTTGAATTAGATGACGAACAACTTAAGTTTATTAAATTAGTTATTACTAAAATCCCATTATTTACAGCATTAGTTATTGGGCAGGTTATTTTAAAATTAGATGCTTTAAAAAAAGTAACCATACCGCCTGTACTAGACAACAAGTAACATAATTTTATTTCTATGGCAGAAATTCTATCGCTTGCAGAATACAAAACTGTAAGAGGAATTACAAACACGTCTAACGATACGCAGTTGGCAGCCATAATTGAAATGGTAAATAACTATATTGAGAATTACTGTAACAGAGAATTTGGTAACGGTGTTTTTAGCGAGCGTAACCAAGGCATTTTCGATTATTTAGGTAGGTATGTATTTCATGTAAAAAATAAGCCGATTTCCACTGTATCGTCAGTTAGTATAAGATTTTTTGGTGTACCTACGCCTTTAAATTTAGACCCTACTAAATTAGATATTTTTGGCAAAGAGGGGTATTGCTATTATTCTTCTTACGTTGACCCTGGTCTAGTAGTTATTAGAGAAGAATACAAAAACAATTTTTACTACGATATTACTTATAGTGGCGGTCAAGCAGTACCTAAAGCAGTACAGTTGGCAGCTATTACAGCAGTGGGAGATACATTTAATTATTTTCAAAAAACTACTATTAGCGGAACGCAAACTACAGGAGAACTAACTTCTGTAAAAATTGGGGACTATTCTGAAAGTTATGAAACTAGTAGAGAAAATAGTTTTTCACAAATGCACGACACAAAAACTGGGCTAGTTCTTACTAAAACTGTAACGGATTTATTAAACCCCTTTAAGATAGCCGGGCAGAGTTGGTAACTAATTGTTTATGTCGCTTTTGGGCATCTCCTCGTTTTATTTCAATACTACTATTTCTATTCAACGAAGGACAAATACTACTGATAGTGTAGGAGATTATACAGAGATTTGGAATGATTTAATTACAGGTTTAAAAGCAACTATTCAACCTTTAAGAATTACAGAGAAAAAGTATTTACCACAAGGCAAGGAGTACCAAGCCGACAACAAAGCATATGTACCTGCTACTATTCAAACAGAATTAATTAAAGAAGGAGATAGGGTGTACGACACGCAAAAAGATTTAATTTATACAATTAAAGGCGTAGAAATTTTTAAGGTTGCTAAACAAAACATTGCAACCAATCACCACGTTAAACTTTACTTAGAAATTAATAAGAAGCCTAATGCTTAATTTATCGCTCACAGTCGATGGACTACCTGAGTTGATTAAAAAATTAAATACTACTGAGGCTGAGATGGTCCCTGAATTAAATAAGGCTTTAGATGTATCTGCTCAAGCTACATTAAGTAGATTACAAACAAATACGCCTGTTGATACAGGCAATTTAAGAAGCTCTGAGCGTATTACAAATCCCGCGCCTTTATTGGCTAATGTAGGTCCGGATTCTTCTAAAGCACCTTATGCTTATTATGTAGAAGTAGGACACCACACACGAAGTGGTAGTTGGGTTCCAGGGCAGTTCTTTATAGAAAAAACTGCTTTAGAAATGAACAAAAATATTCAAGACATTTTCATCAATTTTATTCGTAATTTATTAAAGTAATGACTAGGAGTACTACAAAACTTAAAGAATTAATTTTTACAAAATTAAATAACGACACTGCTTTGCGTTCCCTTCTTGGCGGACTTAACAAGATTAAACATGCTAATCCTTTACAAAAGTCTGATTATCCTTGCGTGGTTTATTCTCTTTATATTGATATCGACAATCCCTATAATATAGATAATGCTAATTCTGAAGTAGTTAAAACACGTTTACATGTAGAAGTTTTTACAGAAGACACCTCTTCAAAAATAGCAGATAGTATTGAAGATAGAATTTACTATTTATTAAATGGCAAAAAATTATCAAATACAAATTATTTAGTGTATACTTGTTATAGAGTGTCAAGAGAAGAAATTTATGAACCAGATATAGAAACTTGGAGGATACTAACAAAATATGACTTAACAAATGTTCCAAAATAGTTTAATACTAATTTTATAGTCTATGAGCGACAAGTCTAAAGTACCAGTCAAAGTAAAGTTTCCCTTCGAAATTGACATTAAAGCGAGGTTCAAAAAATGGACAGGATTGATGAATCCTGAGATTGAAGAAGCACTTAAAGAGTTAACAGGCGACACTTATTTTGAAATGCGAAAACTTATTAGTCAACTACTTACAAAAATTGAACAAAAGATTGAAAATGGTGAATATTGCGGGTATACTGAAGGCAGACCATTAACTGAGGATCAGAAAAAAGATTTACTAAATACTAAAGAAGAGCTAAAGGAGTTTATTAAAGCAACAGTAGAGGAAACGTGGCGTTCAATCTTGACTAAACAAAAGATTGGAATTGATAAGCTAAGTTTATCAATTAAGCCATACATAACTAATTTTAGAAATAATGAAACAGACTAGGAAATTAGTGTACCAAGTTACAGCAAGTAATGGCAGAGAGGTGTTTAAGTTCGGAGAGTACACTTTCCGTTACGACCGCAACCTCAAACCCATTCCAGTCCAAGTTGATAGTCAAACAGCAGACCTTCTGCTGGAGATGATGAGTAGTAACTGTAGGTGTCATCGTAGAATACCTACGCATCTATTCAGAGAGATTATGTAAACAGATTTTTTTACACTTAACTTTCCTTTCCTATGAGTATTGACACTTCAAAAATTAATACTAAGGGTGCAGTAGTAACCATTGGTGGTGTTATACCTGCTGCTACTAACCCTGATGCTGACGGCTATTACTGGGGAACCGTCTCTGGTATTGACGTTGGTTGTACTACTGGCGGTGTTACTGTTGCGTATAATTTTGAAAAGCAGGACATTTTCTGCGACCAGACACTTGCTGCTGTCGAGTCTTCTATAATCTCAGAAACAGCTGAGGTTACTATGAGCATGTTGCAGTCTGACGCAGACAACTTGAAACTTGCTATTCAGCAATGTGTTTCCAACACAGGCGTGTCAGCAAAAAAGATTGGCGTTGGCGGTATTACTTCTATTACTTACGTTCCTTTGAAACTAGAAGTTGCCGATGCTGATACGGGTTTGTTGACTACTTGGACATTCTTCAAAGTCTTAACCGGTGGTATTGAAATTAACTTTGAACGTGATAACGCCTCTGCTGTTAAAGTTACCTTTACTGCTTATGCAGACACTAGTCATGCAGCTGGACATCAGTTATTTTCTATTCACCAGGCATTAGTATAGTTTTAAATTTTAAATTTTTAGCATGAGCGACACACCTACTTCTCCAGCTTCGCCAGAAAAGCAAGCTAACTTAACTCCTTTTGTTACTTTTATCGAAGTAACTCTGCCGTCCACAGGGCAGACGGTGAAGTTGGAGAAGTTAAAAGCAGGTAAGTATTACCAAGCGCAGAAAATTTATATTGCTTGGATTCAAGAGCTTCAAAAGGCTTTTTCTAGTAATTTAGAAGTAGATGTTAAGGAGCTTATAAAAGAGGATGGAACTGCTGACAAAAATAAGCTGGTTGAGGAAATTAAAGGCAGAGACAATAAGGTTAATGTTCAGGCGCTTTTAACTAAAATCAACGAAGCATCTACTAGGCGCATGGAGTTACTAGAAATTTGTTTAAATAGCACAACAGAAGCTATAGAGAATAACTACTATCCTGAAGACATAGACTTACTCATGGACAAAGTTATTGCTTTAAATAATTTCATGGGAAACCTAAAAAAATCCGTAGCCCCTTCTGTGGGATTGGGGGCGTAGATGACGCTGATGATGATTTACTTTTAGGCAGCATTCCCATACCGCCAATAGATTTATTTCATGGGATAGTCGACACTTTAGCAAAACGATACGGGTGGTTCTATCAAGATATAGCAGACAGAATGTATTGGGAAGATGTGTATGAAATGTATGAGCAAGCAATGAACTTCAATACGTTAGAGAAGAATGAAGATATGAAATTTCAGTTCATGCTCCATGCCACTACAAAAGATGCGCTGAACAAATGGAAAGACATGATTATTCCATACCCACGTAGAGATTGGAGTCCTAAGAAAGCAGTTAAGAGTAAGACGCTACCTGGCATATTTGGAAAAGCTGCTAACCAAGTTAGGGCATCTACTGAGGAAAAGAATCGCTTTAAGGAAATTATTAGGCGGATGCAAGAGCAAAAGCAAAAAATTCAGGAAATCAGGAGAACCCACTCTATTTACTAGACATGTCTGAAGAACGAATTATTATTGCAATAAACGCGATAAATAATGCCTCAGCTGCTTTAAAGGCGGTACAAAAAGATTTAGGCGATTTAAACAATGGCGTTAATAATTCTACTAAATCATTTAAGGCTTTTAATCAGTCTTTATCTTCTATTGGGTCTGAGTTTAGAAACATTGGTATTGGCTTATCAGCATTTGTTACTGCGCCTTTAGTATTAGTTGGCAAAGCTGCTGTAGAGCAAGTAGGCAATATAGAAATGATGAAGGTTGCGCTAGACACTATGTTAGGTTCAGCCGAAGCAGGAAGTAAGACTTTAAAAGACTTAGCAGATTTTGCTGCTAAGACACCATTTACTTTACCTGGCGTTGTTGCGACTGGTAAGCAATTACTTGCTATGGGAATCGACTCAGAGCAATTATTGCCAACTGTTAAACAATTAGGCGATGTAGCTGCTGGCACAGGAGCAGATTTACAACGCTTGACTATTAATTTTGGTCAGGTAGCTACGCAAGGTAAATTAACTGGAAGGGAACTTAGGGATTTTGCAGTAAACGGTGTTCCACTTGTTGCTGAATTAGCAGAAATAATGGGAGTGACTAAGAATGAAATACAAGACCTAGTTTCGGACGGGGAAGTTGGGTTTGATTTAGTCAATCAAGCTTTTAAAAACATGACTTCAGAAGGAGGTAAGTTTTTTAATTTGATGGACAAACAGTCTAAAACTTTTACAGGTATTTTGTCGAATATTAAAGACAACCTGATAAGAGTTTCTATGTCTATATTAGGGTTATCAAGCGAAGCTGAAAATTTTGGTGAAGTTATCGAAGGGGGCGCGTTTGATGTCTTAAAAAATATAGCTTTAGATGTAAAAAATAAATTAGACGGG
>Ga0172381_10005123_pt1 | contig 13369 bp, 13 predicted proteins | sample Leawel6488metaG_FD_119754 | JGI IMG/M metagenome (GOLD analysis project Ga0172381, IMG submission 119754) | Leachate microbial communities from a municipal landfill in Southern Ontario, Canada - Leachate well 64-88 metaG | ecosystem: Engineered > Solid waste > Landfill > Unclassified | place... | reverse complement strand
TCTTAAAATGAAAAATAAATGTATATGTAAGTACAGCAAATGCCATTATGCCAATAGCATATAATGGATTTATAACACACAAAAACAACCCACATAATAGCGCAAAAAAAGCCACTGTTAAATGTGATAGTACGCTATATGATTTCATTATCATCATATTTCCTAAAACATATCTATTTATGTACCGTTGCATACATACGCAGTACATATCCATATAAAAAACTACATCCTTACTCCATCTATGATAGCTTGAATGATCGTTTTGTGCGATATCGAGCGCCCAAATATCCAGCATGCACTGTTTTTTATAAGTCTGAATATAAGTCGTATCCATCCAAGTCCAAGCTCGCGTGCGTAGTGTTTAGATATATAAATACCATTTCGTAATCGATAGTAGCCACGTTTCTCATCGTATAGATAAGGGCATTTCAGTATACTGAACATGATATTAACTGTTTTAACACGCGGATGGGTCAAATAACTTTTTAGAGAAATATATGAATTAAACCCCATTCTTTTAGCACGTAACCCATATTCTACGTCATCACCATATAGTATCATTTTCGACAACGGAAGCCCAATCTGATGAACAACCCATCTATTAATAAGAAGTCCATTAAAGGGAACATAGCGCACCATGTGTGTATCTGAATGGAAATGTTTTTGTTTTAGGTCGGCGCTGACCCACACATACTCCCCTGTATCAGCATCTGCAACGATAGGACCATATAAAGCATATGTGTTCAATCGAGTTGCTTTGAATAAAAGTTCAAGACAATTTATTTGTGGCAGGCAATCATCATCCATAAGCCACAACCATTGATACCCTTTGTTATATCCTCGCTTTACACCCTCATGGAACCCGCCTGCCCCGCCTGTGTTTTTATGCATTCGGACATAGTGAATCGTAACTTCCTTACCCTGGGTACCCTCTGACAACATTCTGATTGAATGCTCGTCTTCCACAGTTTCTGACTGTCCAGAGAGTATTTCTTTTATAAAGCCTGCTTTCTTTAACATGTCTGGTGTTCCATCACTTGATGCATTATCAATTAAATATATCGCATCTAATGCATGGGTTTGCTTTAATAGTGAGTCAAGGCACTCAAGAAGAATATTCTTCCGATTATAAGTAACTACTACTGCACAGACAGTTTCGTGTTTAGGCATTTCTCTATTACCTCATTCATGTCATAATATTTGTACTCAGCGAGCCTGCCGGCAAATATGACTCTTTTTTCTTTACTTGCCAATACCCTATATTGGCTATACATTTTCTTATCTTCGGGCGAATTAACCGGATAGTAAGGCTCTTTATCATTTAAATGCGGGTATTCACGTATAATTACAGTAGATTTTCTATCTTGTTTTTTTTCAAGATGCAAATGTTTTGGCTCGTGAATTCTTGTATATGGCGTATCAATGTCAGCATAATTCATTACGCTTGTACCTTGATAGTCATACACATTCATTTGTTGTATTTCAAATTTAAGAGATCTCCATTTAAGCCGGCCGCACGCATATTCAAAATATCTGTCGATTGGGCCAGTATAGATAAGCGTGTGGCACCGCTTCATCCATTTTTCTCTATCGTCAAAAAAATCTGTTTTAACCTCAAGAGGCACTCCATGAAGCATTTTTTTAAATAAAGTAGTGTATCCTTCTACTGGCAACCCTTGATAATAATCATTAAAGTAACAATCATTATACGAGTACCGCACAGGCAATCGGGTTAATGTGCTAGCAGGAATATGTGTTGGATTGCAACCCCATTGCTTTATTGTATATCCCTTTATAAATGCTTCATATAAATCCTTACCTATAAGAGTCAACGCCTTTTGTTCCAGATTCGTCGCATGCTTCATATACTGCCGCTTTGAAGCTATAAAATTAATCGCCTCAGCAGGCGAATAATTTGCATTGTAAAATGAATTAATTGTAGCAAGATTGATGGGCATAGAATAAACCTTGCCTTGGCATATTGTTAAAACACGGTGGCGATACCTGTTAAATTCTACAAATCGATTAACATATCTCCATACATCGTTACTGCACGTATGAAATATATGTGTACCGTATTTATGAACTTCAATATTCGTTCCCGGATATTGATACGAATAGCAGTTACCTCCTATGTGGTTGCGTTTTTCAATAATTAGCACAGACTTACGCGCGCGCTCCAAGCGTTCTGCCATAACCGTGCCACATAGGCCGGAACCAACTATAATATAATCATATTTTTTCATAAAGGGTAAACATTGAACAACTTATTGTGGGTGAATTAATCACGTCTAAAAGTCTAAATGGATATAACAATAAAGATTTTAGCAAATTCAAATATTTATTGTTAACACTGAAAACATTATAAAATAACCAACATCCGTATTTTGCGAATATACCAGTATTATATATGACGCTCACTCGCATGCATATACTGGGTGCCTTGAACAACGAGTCAATCTCCTGTATTGTATAGCCCTCTACGAGATGGCCAATTTTTTCGTGAAATCGTCTGCCAAATATTCTCGGGTAATTTGGCGTGGGGACAGAAACGACAGCTACCCCACCAGCATGTAGACGTTGTATTGCTAAATCAACTAATGCCTTGCAATCGCAAACATGTTCAATAATATCGACAAACAAAATAATGTCAGCAGTAATTTGACAATTCCTTTTCAAGTATTGAGTGGCATCGTCACAAATAAATTGCATATTTCCACCATGTAAGTTGTTTTTTAATAGAGCTTTTGCAGAATTGATGCTCGTATTATTGATGTCTATTCCAGTGTAGATAAATTGCTTATGATATTTTGCAGAGAGTTTAGCTAATTCATATCCGACAATTCCACGCGAACATCCAAGTTCTATTACGGAAATAGAGTCGTTTGTAACACGCTTACAAAACTTCGTAAAGAATGAGCATATAGGTGATAGTCGTATATGAGTATGCAAGTCTGGTGTACCCAATATCGATATAAATATTTGCTTAGCAAGTGAACCTGAAACGTTAAAAGCACCAATTGGCATGCACATGCCTCCTATATGTAGAATAACTTAATGTAAGTACGCAAAATTCTGTCAATAACCAACTTAATGCTGATCCGCAGTAAGAGAGTGATAGGACGTATACAAGAACATAGCTAAACAAAAGACTAACTATAGAGCACACAATGATAATACGAGACCACTCCTTAATGTAGCCGAAACCAAGTAAAAAGAAGTTTGCAAAGATTGATGCTAACCCGACAATTAACGGTATAAATGCCAAGATCCGTAAAACTACTACCGATTGATTATATTGGGCTCCTAAAAGAATATATATTATTTGTTTTGCAAAAATAAATATCACCAATGAGAGGATAAAATATACGCTACCAAGTAGCTTAATTAATTTTTTAATGAATCTCAATGCGTCGGATTTTGATTCACTTGACAGTCTGCTTATATAAGGATATATACTTTGTATCACAGGATTAATCAGCCGCTGGCAACTCTTTATTATTTTTTCAACAGGACTATAATAGCCAACTATTGTATTATTAGTTAAAAGGCCCAAAATAACCGTGTTGCTGGCTGTATACAGATTAATCGCGGCAGTCGATATAAAGACATACCAGCCACTCTTCAGATCTGTTACTATGTCACTGAAGTGAACAGCTTGAATTCGAATATGAAATTTCTTTATTAAAATACCAATACCGAGAATACCCACTATTATCTCTCCAATAGCCGTCAAGAGAGGTACATATAGGTAATCAGCCTTACTTTTTACAAATATAAATACAGCGACGAGAAATATAGTTTTAGCTACGAGGTTTAAGGCCGCAATAAATTTCATCCGTTCAATGCCTTGAAACAGCCATATGGGGAATAAGACATTACCTATCACAAACCCAAAACAACAATAATATAGGCCCAAGTACATCCTGAATTTTTGTATTGATAAAACCAAAATTGTAAGTATAACAAAACTTACAACCAGTAAGCTTAATTTAATGAACATCACTGAGCTAAAAATCCGTGATATTTTATCAACATTGTTTCTATGGATAGACACGTTTCTTGTTGCAGTAAAATTGAATCCGTAATTAGTTAACAAGACAAAATATTGAATAAATGCCTGGGCAAACGCTACAAGCCCAAATCTTTCTGGCCCAAGAATTCTTACCAGATATGGCAATGTAATAAGAGGTAATAAATGATTAGCAGCTTCAGCTGATGACAAGCTAAAGAAATTTGTTATTAAGATTTTCTTGCCACCGTTAAAGCTCTTGTACTTTTCTAAAACACGTTTTACCATTATCACCACTATTCATTTTGCTATAGGGTTATTTATCATTTTTATAGATTATAATCGCAACGAGATTCATGTCCAGCTAAAACTTCGCATTATAAGAAATATTAACGGCCCATTGCTCTATATTCGGCTTATACTCGTAGTTTTTCCATTTATACCAATAGTCAAGCTCAAGGACATTGTCGGTTGAGCCGATATATTTGCTACAGGATATTTCTGCTTTATACTGCTTCTCGTTTTTGGGGGATAATGGCTGGTATCTGTAGTCTGTAAAAGTAACTGCCGGCTTGACTGACCACTGTCCCCTTTGCGAAAATGCCAGGCCCGCGTTATAGACATTCTTATTATAGCTAAGTGAATTGTTGCTTGCAAAGCTTGTTTCTCTGTGCTCGTATCCTAATATCATGTCTGTGTTAAACAATCCCTTCTTGGCCAGGTTGAATCTTGTCCTGTTTTTTATCAGCCAGTTATCGTAACTATCCGGGGATGTAAAATATTGCCTGTCTTGCCTGCCGTAGGTCAGGCGCGAATCTATCCTATTGGAAAGCCTATGATATGTGCTGATATCCCATTTTTTATATTCAAATCTAAGGTCATCTTCTCTGTCTTCCTCGTCATCGCGCGTATCGTTTCTGCCGTAGGAAAAGCCGCCCCCAATTTTATATAGAAGAGGCAATCCCAGTTTTAAAGATGATTTTAGTGATATGATGTCCTCCGAATAATTGTCCCTTTTGCCGGAATTGTCAACTTCATTTCTTCGGTAATAACCCGACAGGGTAAGCCTCTCATCAAAGAACTTGCCTGCGGGGCTTATCTTAAAAAAAGACTTGCGCTGATCCTGGGAAGATTTTTTGGCATAGTCATAGTCATTTATCCCTGCCGCTATGCCCAGACAATAATTCTTTAATGGCCTGACATCAAGCGCCGCGGAAATAGTGTTATTATCGTATTCTTGATTTGGGCTGTCCTTATATCTTTTTACCCGCAGGCCATAGTCTATTGCAAGTTTTACCGATATGTCCTCTTTTTTATGTAACGGCGCGGCAAAACGGGCATTGTATCGGACTGTTCTATTGTCAAGAGAGTCGTCGGCCTGGTCAAATTCTTTGCGGTAGTCCTTAAAGCTTACCTTATATGAAATATCATCCGAAGGATTGGCCTTGGCTGTGACGGCATATTGGTAAAAGCTGTAGTCTCCGCTTAGGTCGCGCTCATCCGTGCCGTCTGTCTGCGACCTTTTACCGCTGGAAAAGGAAACCTGGGTATTGCCCAGCGGACCGGCCTCGGCAGGCGCTAAAAAGATAAATGACAATGCCGCGGCCAATAGCGCCGCGGGGATATTATTGTGTGCCATTTGAAGCTATTATAACATAGCTTATTTTGGGATATCAATTGTAAAAGAACAGTATTAGGGTAAAAAAATCAGTAGCAGATTCTTCGCGACCGACGCGTGCCTCGCATGTTGTCGCTCTGAATGACACATGCTTCACTCCCAGACCCTTCGCTAACGACTCCTGCTTTGCCTTCCACCGCTCTGGGTGACACGCGGGGCACTCCCAGATTCTTCGCGACCGCCGTGTGCCTCGCATGTTGTCGCTCTGAATGACAAACTTGTGACACTTGCCTTGCATGTTGTCGCTCTGAATGACAAGCATACGACAGGGCCGGCAATAGACCTTACTTCTTTCCGTAATAATATGAGTGATAATAGTAGTAATTGCTGGAGGCGGGGGATAAGCGGTTTAATATAACACCGATGACCTTGGCATTGGAATCCTGCAAAACCTTAAATATGCGTGGCAAGGCCCGCTTTGAGGTCTTCCCGCTCTCCACTACCATAATAACGCCGTCAACTACTCGTGATAATATCATGGCATCAGTTACAACCGCTGAAGGCGGGGTATCAAATATAATAATATCAAATTTCTTTTTGGCTGATATTATGAGTTCCTTTACCTTGTGGCTTGAGAGAAGCTCTGAAGGATTGGGCGGCGTTGTGCCGGCCGTTATAAAGCTGACATTGGCTATATCGGACTCTTGTATTGTATCGTCTATATCTGCCTGCATGGATAAAACATCGCTTAGGCCCTTTATGTTCTTATGCTTAAATACGCCGTGCAGGCGGGGTTTACGCATATCGGCGTCAATTAATAATACCTTTTTGCCTGCCTGCGCCATAACAATACCGAGATTGCACAGGGTAGTGGTCTTTCCTTCCTGCGGGCCCGGGCTTGTGACAAGTATTACCCGTATAGGGTTTTCCTGGGTGGATGTAAAAAACATGCTTGTCCTGACACAGCGGTATGCCTCTGAAGCGGGTTCTTTGGGTTTAAGATGGGCGAATTTGTCCTTTTTAAATTCCGAGAGCCTCTCACCCTGGGCGGTGATCCTGGGAATACCTCCAAGCAGAGGCCACTGGACAAGGCGCTCAAGGTCATCATAATCACGCACAACATCATCCAAATATTCAATAAAAAACGCCATACCGATACCGCCGAATATGCCTACAGCAAATGCCATCAATATATTAAGCAGTTTCTTGGGCTTGTCCGGCTCTATGGGTATCTTTGCCGGATCCTGAATGCTTACATTATTGGCCTTAAGGCCCTGCAGGGCGTGTCTTGCCTCCTGCACGGGGCTATCATCTGTAAGGTCATAGCTAAAATCGTATGTTTTTACCCCTTCTATTCTTTTGACAAGCTCATCTATCTCTTCCTTTAGACGTATCATCCTCGGGTGCTTGTCCTTGTATATCTTGGTATATTCCGTAAGCCTTGCCTCAAGCTTAAGATATTCATTCTTTAGCAGGTTCATTATCTCATCGCGCGAGATATAATAGAGGTTGCGCAGGACATAGAGCTCGGCGATACGATTGGCGACGCGCGCGGCTGTCTCGGGGTTTTCATTGTCAACGGAGAGTTTTAAAAGCCTGGTATCGCGTATGGGCTCTGCCTTAACGGTTTTAAGGAACTTCTTCAAGGGGTCGGCGGATTTCAGGTATTTTTCGGAATTATTAAGCCCCGACTCGGTAAATACCCTGTCTATTAAAGCGCGGGATGTGATTATCTGCTGTTGGCTCTGGAAATAGTCTTTGTAGGAATAATAATTTTGTGATTGCAGTTCAACCGAGCCTGTTGACGTCAGGACATTGGGGCTTTCAAGGTCTATTAATAATGTGGCCGTGGCGCGGTATATCGGAGTCATAATAAAGCTTACCGTTGTCACCGTTGCTACAACTATAAAAAAGAATAGAAACGCTATGCCGAATCTGCGGCGCAGTATGACAAAATAATCGCTTAGGCGTATTTCCTGCTCTGTTTGCTGTGTGTCCATGGCTTTCCTGTGTTAGTGCGTGCTGTCGTTACAAGCGCCCCCGCTGTCATTCAGAGGAGCGCCGAAGGCGCGACGAAGAATCCTATACTGACATTACTCCCAGACCCTTCGCTAACGACTCCTGCTTTGCCTTCTGCCGCTCTGGGTGACAGGCGAGTTACTCCCAGATTCTTCGCGACCGAAGTGTGCCCCGCACGTCGTCGCTCTGAATGACAAGCTTGCGATTCCTGCTTTGCATGTTGTCGCTCTGAATGACAAGCTTGCGATTCCTGCTTTGCATGTTGCCGCTCTGGGTGACACGCGGGGCACTCCCCTCTGTCATTCCGAGCGAAGCGAGGAATCTAATATTGACATTACTCCCAGACCCTTCGCTAACGACTCCTGCTTCGCCTTCCACCGCTCTGGGTGACACGCGGGGCACTCCCAGATTCTTCGCTAACGAGGCGTGCTTCGCATGTTGCCGCTCTGGGTGACACGCGGGGCACTCCCCTCTGTCATTCAGAGGAGCGCCGAAGGCGCGACGAAGAATCTTGTACTGACACATGGGTCACTTCTGAATGATATCAAAAAAAGCTCTCCGGAACAAATATCACATCTTCCGGTTCTATAGCTATGTCCTGGTCTTTCTGGCCCTTCTTTGTAATGTCGGATACCCTTACAATAATGGTCTTTGTCTGGCCGTCTTTAACGCGCATAATCTGTGTCTGGTTGATATCCGCGTCCTTGGTAAAGCCTCCTGCCATGGCGATTGCCTGCAATAATGTTATGCTTTTTTCCTCGGGCATATCGTATTTGCCGGGAAGATTGACCTCGCCGAGGACAGATACCTGCCTTGTATGATAGCCCTGTATAAAGATAAGGACCTGCGCTGTGACGAGATAATCAAGCTCAAGCAGTTTTTTTATCTCTGCCTCAAGCTCGCGCACGGTTAGGCCTTCGGCCTTGACCTTTCCTATAAGGGGAAATGTGATGAATCCTTCGGCTGTGATACGGGTGGTTGTATCAAGGTCTGACTGGTCGTGGACAGTTATCTTGAGGACATCGGTAGGCTGGAGCCTGTATTCCGGGCTCTGTGCCAGGCATGGAACAACACCTAAAGACAAAAGCAGAATGATTACCGCTATATGCCGCATGTTTTAGAAACCTATCGTAGCTGATACCGTGACGGCATTGTCCTTGTAATCAAATTTATCAAAATTTGAATCTTTTTCCTTGTAGTCGTATTTTGCCTCAAAGGCCACCCAGTCGCGCATAACATATTTAAGAGAAACGCCCCCTCCAAATATTTTATCACGCCTCTTTTTGGTATCGGAGTCCTCGGTAGTCTCCTTGGGATAGCGGTGCCACTGGTATGTGCCGTATGGCGACAATGACAGTTTCTTGGAAAAAGCATGAGTGTATTTCAAAATACCGGACGTGCCCTCATAATAATTGATGGTCTTGTAGGTTGATTCATAGGCGCTTCTCTCAACGGCAAAGTTGAGTATATCGTCTTTGGTCATCTGGAAGTCAATGCCGCCGCGGACAACAGCGCTTTCAAAATCATCATTTATGACAAGGCTTGACGTCTCGTATTCCTGATGCCTGTAACCGCCGCGGATATTGGCGGTTATCTTGTTGGTGATTTCGCCCTTGACACCGATCAAAGGCTCAACATAGAAAGAATCGGAATTGTAGTCATTGTCATAACGTATCCAGCCGAGGTCTGTCTCAAATATCAATGATGTCTTTGGCGCGAACCTGTAGAGCAGTTGTATGTCCGCTATATGATACATCCTGTCCTTGTCATTATACTTCATGTTGCCGGTAATTATCTGGTCGCTGATATAATCCTCTATCCTGTTGCGGTAGCCTACGTCAAAGCCGAGCCTGTTTTCGTTGACAGTGGCGATACCGGCCCTGAAATCATTGTTCTGCTGTCTCATGCGCGTGGAGTCTTCCATATTGGCGCGGTTTGTAAAGCGCTGATACTGCTCGGCAAGCGTGAGCTGGTAATCGGTCATATTAATCTCAATCAAACCCTTCACCAAATGATCCGGGTGGTCTTCTTTAGTATAATCAGCGTAAAGATATTCGCTGAATTTATATTCCGCGATAAAACGGTTATCGCCAAACGGCGCTACTATGGCAACCATCGGCTCAAGGACTGTTATAACATCATCTTTTTTGTTGTCCTTTGACAGGTATATGTTATCGTCATAGATCAGGCTTGTTTTCATGCCGACATGAAGACGCGCGTTGGTATCGCCTAATTTGAGGCCCTGGCTGTCGGGAAGGTCGGCCGAAAGCATTTGCGCAAGCGCTGTCGCGCGAAATGTAGCAAGCATAATTGCGGCCGTTAATAATACAAGAATACGTTTAGACATGACTATCTCCTTTAGGGTTTTTTTTGGTATTTAAAAAGTTGAATAATTGTATCAGATAAAAACGATTAAGTCAATTATTTTTTTAAAAAAAATTATAAAAAAATTCCGAGCGGCCCCGCTGTCATTCATCCGCCTGTCATCCAGAGGAGCGCCGCGCCTCTGTCATTCCGAGCGCCACTTCTGTCATTCCGAGCGAAGCGAGAAATCTAATACTGACACAGGAGTCACTCCCAGATTCTTCGCGACCGATGCGTGCCACGATTGTCGTCGCTCTGAATGACAAGCATACGAGGCATGCTTTGCATGTTGTCGCTCTGAATGACACATGGGTGACCCCTTTAGGTTAAATTTTTTTAAATTTTTTAACAAAAATCTTGACAAATAGCACTTCTTAAGGTACATTTATAATGCGGGCGTTGACTGGGTCGATGGCTCGCATTTTTTATTTCTGTTTTGGGCTAAACTCCCAAACGCTAAAATAATTCGGTTGGTGTTTGGTAAAGTTACCCGCTAAAGATTGCCCCTCTAATTTTCCCTTAAGAAAATCGCAAGCTTTTCCTTTAAATATATCCGCTTTTCTCTCTGGTTGGCGACTTCTCTTAAAATCCAAAACGATACAGCCTATCAAAACATCTACCAGTTGAATAAAAAGAGATGCGTGTGACTCCAGCACCGTTGCATTGTAAACAGTCGGCAAAGTTCTAATTTCTGGTTCATAGTATTTATTGCTCGTTTTCGGTTTTCCCAAGAAATCCGCAACAACACATATTTTATCATTCGGTTTCATGTTATTTTTAATCAACATCTTGGAATAGCCAATATACGCTTCCCATGTATCCGGAAAAACCCCCTCAATTTTTACGCCAGGATTTGCCTTATCAATCACAAGACTGCAAAATTGAAGTTTTGTAAATTTAAAGTATAGGTTTATAAGATCATAATAGAACTCGTGCGACCCACGGGTAATGCTTGAAAATTTAAACTCAAAACTTCCTTTCTTAACAGGCAATCCCTTTGTCTGTCTTTTAAGATCGAGTTTTGATTCTGTCCTGTTTTTTAATAGTCGTAGTTCTTCATAAAGAGCTGACGTGTCTTCGCATTTCAACAGGCCTATCGCAAAAAACCGCTGATCGGGATCATTATGCAATACGCCAGTCTCATCAATAAAACCAAAATAATTAGCCATATCTTAACCTTTATAACAAATGACAACCTAAATAACAACCGATATTATCTTTTACTTATTAAAAATTTCGTCGCTTTTACCAAGATTGCAGTCGCGACATAGCGTTTGTAAATTAGCGAGGAATCTAATACTGACACAAGAGTCACTCCCAGATTCTTCGCGACCGACGCGTGCCACGATTGTCGTCGCTCTGAATGACAAGCATACGACGCGTGCCTCGTATGTTGTCGCTCTGAATGACACATGCTTCACTCCCAGACCCTTCGCTAACGACTCCTGCTTCGCCTTCCGCCGCTCTGAGTGACATGGGGGGCGACTCCCAGATTCTTCGCGACCGATGCGTGCTTTGCTTATCGTCGCTCTGAATGACAAGCACACGACGCGTGCCTCGCATGTCGTCGCTCTGAATGACAAGCATACGACGCGTGCCTCGCTTATGCCGCTCTGGGTGACATACGGGGCACTCCCTGTCATTCAGAGGAGCGCCGAAGGCGCGACGAAGAATCTTATACTGACACGGGGGTCACATTCATTACCGTCCGGTATCAGAAACTGGTGACGGCCTCTCGCCGGTTTCCGCGGATAAGACACTGTCCTGGCTGGAAATCAATGACGACTCATACGATATATCGGTTAATACACCTTGAAGCATGGCAACTGCCGCGTAATCCGAAGGGTTGTATTGCTTGATATTCTGGCTGACAGTGCCGATCTTTCTTATAAGAGCATCGTGGAGCGAATTCAGATTATCAAATCTTTTTATATCACCGGCTACCTTGTTGATATCTTCGCCACTGCTCAATATAAGATAGCGCTTGAGAAGGCCCGCGAGAGAGGGCAATTTTTCCGGAGCTATTATACCCCTTGCCTGCCATGATTTGAAAATACCGCCGATGGCATTGTCAAGCTTGGTGTTGTTGATATTATATGCGGGTCCGCCGGGGATATAGGCACTGCCGTCATAAACTTTTTTCAGCGCGCTTAAGGCTGATGTCCGGCCCGCGTTTTCATGGATATTAGCACTGGCGGACGATGAAAGCGCCTGTATCCTGCCTATCCATAATTTTTCGATAGCTGATGAGACCTGGGATTCCATGCCCGGCCAATGTAACGTGTCAATGCGCCGGTCCCGGGCGATAGTAGCATTGTTTATAGGCAAAATAAGGCTTGCATTGTAATTATAGGCATCCGCGCCGCTGTGGGCATAAACCGCCGCTTGCGGGGGAGTGGCAACTTTGGATAATTCCAAGGATTTCTTATATACCTTTATTTTGTCCTCAATCCGCGGCAGGTAATAATCTTTTATCATGCCGTAGGCAATCTCATTAGTTATTACCCTCATCTCCGAAGGGTTTATTCTATGGTCGAACTGGATAATATTATATTTTTTCAGCAGCTGCGACATCTTGTCAACAGAGATAGTATTGGCCTTGCCGTTTACAAGATCTATGGCCATCTTATTGTATAGGCGGTCATTAGTTACCCATGGGTATTTATAGATTCTTGGCTTGGTATTCTCCTGCGCAGAAGCAAAGGCAGCGTGGCATAGTATTATGGATAACGCCAAAAGCGTTATATGTATTTTTTTTATAAACATAATATACCCATAGCCATTTTTTTATGTTTTCAAACGGCAGGTGGTTTTTAAAATCTTATTAAAGAGTTATACTTCATTACAAATATACCATCTTTCATTGGATTGTCAATATATTTCGTAAAAATACCTGAAAGAAAACACTCCTTGCCTGCGTCAATTAAGATGAAGGTAGATCAGACAAAACCGTCTCCTTGCCTATTGTCAGGTCGGGGGCTAAACCCAAACCGAAAGGGGGAAATATGGAAGACAATATTAATGTGAACGTAGAAAGGCTTTACAAGCTTGAAAGTGTTGGAGCGTTAAAGGGCTTTGCGGATATCTCAATATGCAACTCTATTACTGTCAAGGGATTACGGATAGTTTCCGGGAAAAAAGGTCTATTTGTCAGCATGCCGCAAGAATTAGGCAAGGACGGTAAATGGCACAATAGGGTAATTGTCAACAGTGATTCTTTAAGGGATAAACTGACTGAATTGGTTCTCTCTGCTTTTCAGGATGATTAAAAAGAGGTCTATGGATAGGCTATCTCTCGGTAAGGCATCCGAAGATATTGCTGTTAAATATCTAAGGCGGAGGCATTTTAAGATTAT
>Ga0172381_10005122_pt1 | contig 13370 bp, 16 predicted proteins | sample Leawel6488metaG_FD_119754 | JGI IMG/M metagenome (GOLD analysis project Ga0172381, IMG submission 119754) | Leachate microbial communities from a municipal landfill in Southern Ontario, Canada - Leachate well 64-88 metaG | ecosystem: Engineered > Solid waste > Landfill > Unclassified | place... | reverse complement strand
TATCTTTTTTCTCTGTATCTTTTTTCTCTGTATCTTTTTTCTCTGTATCTTTTTTCTCTGTATCTTTTTTCTCTGTATCTTTTTTCTCTGTATCTTTTTTCTCTGTATCTTTACACTTGTCGTCGGCTTTCATGCCTTTTTTGCACATTTCTAAAGCACTACCGGCATCGTCAACTGTTGGTTTTGGAAGCTTCTCATCTTCTTCGGCATCTTCTTCGGCATCTTCTTCAGCATCTTCCGAATCAGCGGCAGCTTTTTCATCAGCTAACGGGTCGGCATCTTTTTTGGCAATAGGTTCTACAATTTCACCATCGCCATTCATCTTCTTTTTCATTTTAGCTTTAGCTTTAGCCATTTTTTTCTTCATTTCGGCTAAAAATTCTTCTTCTGTCGGCATATTGCTAATAATTCCCAAACTCTGCGGGCTGGCTACACCTAGAACAACGCCATTGAGTGATTCATTGATTGTCTTCCAATTTTTATAAGAAAGCATAGTGTTATCTCCTAAAACCTTATCTTAATGATATATAGTCCTCTTATTATATTTTTCCGAATTTACGTAATATTTGGTCTCGACGTTTTTTTTCTATTTCTTGACGTTTAAGTGCAAGAATTGGATTAGAAGTTGAGGCTGAAAATGCCGACACACCGCTTACGCTAGTTGCAGTTACGGGCCTTCGTCTATTAGAAGCAAGCCTTGGGGCAATTGCGGTTCTTCTAACGCTACTTCTTCTCCCCCCTCCACATCCACAACCCATAAAAAAAATCTCCCTTCTTCATTATATGTATGAGAATAGAGATTATTTATTTCTGATTTTTTGTTTCAGGCCATTAACCATAAATCTTGTCTGGCAAGAAATCTCTGCTCCAATCGAAACTAAACTTTTTACTTTCCCACGCCCCACAATCTTTGAGCGTTGGAATAAGCATACGTTTATCTTCAGGACGATATCTGTTTCTATAAAATTTCATAATAGCATCATAAATCTTGTGGTATAACTTTCCCGTTTTGACACTGGGGATGTGATGTTCCAAATTAAGGCAAACCAGCATATTAATAATGGTTTTAAGAACTTCGTTTACCCTTATTTTTTTGCCACTTTTACCGACCTTGCTAAAGTCAATAAACCATAAAAACGAATCAGTATCATATACAAAAACAGGATTTTTCAAACCCACCGATTCGTGAGCGTCAATGTAGTCCATAATTTCGCTTATCCATAGTTCACGGTTGGCTGTATAAAGATATTTTTCATAATAATAATAAGCAAAAATACTGCGTAAACTTAATACTAGAACGTTCCGGTTAGATTTTTGGTGTAGATTGTGCCTAAGACAAAAGGAACAATAAAATTTATCGCCTGAAAGTTTTTCACATAAACGGCGTTCAGCGGTATATAAACCACTGCGTTTCCCACAGAAAAAACACTCATAATAAATTTTCTCAGATAGCTCCCCTTTATCTACTTTTTTAGGGGACAACACCACTGTTTGGCTGTCTATGAGTGTTTTATCGTTACCTTGATTAAATCCGGTCACTTAGAAGCCTCATTTTTTTTAATGAAAAATCTGTTTTTTTATTCTTGTGCATAGATACTTCTGCATAGAGATACTATATAAAGTAAAGGATGTCAAAGCATTTTAGAGGGTATAATATGAAAACGTTCAAACAATGGGCTGAAGAAAATAAGTTGGAACTCCCAATAGTTACCGATACGACAGAAAAAACCGATAAAACAACGGACGAAAATAGAGTCAGAACTGGTTGGAGTGCAAACTACCCGCCAGCATATTTCTCCGCACAATATCCACACAAGTACGTCAACCCACATAAAGCAACTGCTGACCTTGACGCACAGATAATGGACAAAGGCGAAGTACCACTAAAGGTTAAAAACTAACTGAACTTAAGTCAACAATATTTTTAACAAAGGCCCGCTTTGGCGGGCCTTTTTTGCGCAAATTAAAATCAACATTATGGATTAGATGTTTTTATGGCTTTTTTAATTCGCTCGTCTTGGTCATCATCCGTAATAGTTGGAACATCTTCTAGCATATACTCAACTCGTTCCCAATAACCCCAAGAACTTTCATTTTTAGGATTTTGAAAAACCATGCCTATGTTATAATATTTTAATAAAATTTGTTCGACTCGTTCGGGTGTTAAACAACTTTCTTTAACAATGGCCGCCGTACTTCTCCAATCATATTTAGGATTTCTTGCAAGGGCAATAAAGACTAGTTGCTCTTCATCGCCCTCCTGTGTTCCTTGAGGATAAACTTGTGTCCATTTTGGCGGCTTATTGTGATTTTTATTATTCGATAGTTTCATGAATCTTTCTCCACAAAGGTTACTATATAATATTAATAAGATATTGTATGATTTAATACAGAAAAGTAAAGGATTTTATGAAGTACGGAAAGAAAATGAGTAAGTTGGAAAAGCGAGAATTTAACAGAGCTAAGATTGAATCCTCTCTACGTGGAAAAGGATTACACATTTTTCGTAATCGTACTAACGGGGAATTGTTTTTGCGAAAAATGTCGGCTGATGGAAAAAAGAGCGTACAGCCCGGTCAGACGTGGACCGGCGACGATTTTTTCATGAAGATGGTAACAGAAGAACATACAGCCCTTTTAGTCGAAACCATAAGAACAGAGGATGAGGAAACCCCAATGGAAACGACAGAAAAATTAATTTTGGACCAACCAGATAGTGTAACTCCCCATGGTAAAGTGGAACAAGTAATGGTTTCACCTACAGCAGTTAAACTAAATGAAGAGCCTCAAGCAGAAGAAGGCAATAAAGTGGCAGACATTCTTCTGGTAGACGATTCACTGGAAGGTGTCGAGATATTTATGGATTAAATTCTGGTACATTACAAAATCGCTGTTCTTTATTACGAGTAAACAGCGATTTTGCTTTACAACCATAGGTCTTAAGTTAAAATGTACATGCTATGCAACTACTAGCATGGAGAAACCTATGGGTCATACAATTGTTTTAGAGCGTGTGTGCAGTCAGCGCACAAATGACGAAATCCTTCGAAAACAAATAAACTTTATTGTAGGACGAGCTTTGGGCGGCAGTCGTGGTTCAAGCTGGACACACAAACTATCTAAAATCAAAGCCACACAAATCGAACAAGGCTGGAAATTTACCTCAAATCTTACATTTACGAAAACTGGTGGCAGAAAAGATAGTGCTGTTGAACGCAAACAGTGGTTTGAAATTTTACGATTTACCGTTCTAGCCAGTAATAATGCAAAATTTGGGGAATATAAATGGACACTCGTTAAAGGTGGCGAAGAACTTAACGGCGAAGAGCCTATCTTTGAAGATAAAATTATCGCCACTGATATTAAAGATTACGGAAATATCAATTTAAGCCCCAATAATTGCTTTGGCCATATTTATGACCGTGACCACCAAATCGCCATCGTCCGCAGTGCAATCATAGCGGCGGTTGAATCTGATTTCGTTAATAGATTTCATTGTGTTTTATTTGGGCCTCCGGGTTGCGGTAAAACCGAAATCTTAATGTCAATAGGTCGAATGTTGGGGCAAGAAAACGAAGCTTTCATGAAATTCGACGCTACATCTACAACGGAAGCCGGTGCTTCTCGCATTTTATTAGAATCAGATTATATTCCACCAGTGTTAATCGTGGAAGAAATCGAAAAAACAGACGAAAAAAGTCTGCGTTGGATGTTGGGCATTTTAGACCAGCGGGCAGAAATTCGTCGTACTAATTTTCGCATTGGTAACAAGGCACGAAACGTAAAAATGCTATGTTTGGCGACTGTTAACGATATGGGCTTATTCGAAAAAGTTATGAGCGGGGCATTAGCTTCCAGATTCGCTCATGAAATTTACTGCCCTAGACCAGACAGAGATGTACTAAAACTTATTTTACAACGTGAAGTTAAAAAAGTTAAGGGCAATGAAGAATGGATTGAACCTTCGTTAGAATTCTGCTATGATACATACCAGATTGATGACCCAAGGAAAATCATTCCGATTTGTTTATGTGGACGTGAAAATTTACTCGATGGTACTTATCAAAAAGCCATAGAGGCTACCCGTCGTGACGTGCCAGTTAAGCGCACATAGGAAAAAAATGTCTACTCTTATTGTTGAAGTCTGTAAGGTCGATAAGGTCGAGCGACATCCTCGTGCCGATAGATTAGCTATTGCCCATATTAAAGGATGGAAAACTTGTATTCGATTCGACCCTAAAATAAAAAAAGCAGAATTCGCAGTAGGCGACAAATGTGTTTTCTTTCCTCCCGACTGTATTCTTCCCCCACAATTAGCTAATGACCCTAACAAGGTTTGCAAAAATTCGGAATGTAGAAATTATAATAAACCAGTTTTAAAAGAAGCAGTATGCCCTTTCTGCTCCCACGCCACATTCTTTAAAGACGGTACACCGGGTCGTCTCGGTGTTATGTGCTATTGCGCTCCTGTAAAAGATGTAAAAGGCAACGTAATCGGCGGCAGGGTGAAAGCAACTCGTTTACGTGGCGAACAATCTTTCGGATTCATCATCGCATGTGATGACCCTACATGGGAAATCGGTAAAGACGTAAAAGATGTCTATGGAGTAGCAAAATGGGAACCGCCCACGGCAAACGGCGATTTTTTACCTAGCCCCGCTTTGTTCCATAAATACACAGATATCGAACATTTTGCGAATTATCCTTACGTTATCACTGATGGCACAGAAATTGTTTTAACAGAAAAAATTCATGGCACCAATTGTCGTATCGGGCTAATTTATACTCCCGATGAAGAAGGAAAAGCTATTTGGACACACATGTGCGGCAGTCATGAAAATCGTTGTGCCGAATTCAGTTCAAAAAAAATTAAAAGAAATTGGTTGGGATGGTTTATCGACAGCATCAAATATGGCGTTAAAGGACAAACCCCGCCAAAGTATGAGTATGGTAGACGGTCAGTCTATTGGTTGCCGCTAGACAACGATAATATTAAGTTATTGTTGAATCATATAAAATTTATGCCTTGGCCTGAACCAAAAGTCAGTGTGATTATTTTTGGCGAAATTTATGGATGTGGCATCCAAGATTTACAATATGGACTCCAAAATGGTCAAAAAGAATTCAGAGTTTTCGATATCGCCGTAAACAGAAAATATTTAGACTTTGACATTAAGCAAAGTTTATTGTCCGAATTTAATATTCCAATGGTTCCTGTGCTTTATCGTGGACCATATAAGGCAAGAGTTATAGAAGAATATGTTTCTGGTGATACTACACTTTGTGACACTACTGCTATGGAGGGGTTCAAAGGCAGAGAAGGTGTTGTCATTACTCCGACTGTCGAAATTATTTCAGAACAAATGATGCTTACCAGTACCAACGGCAGAGTTATTTTCAAAGCCCTGAATGCGGATTATTTGGACAGAAATAATCCGACAGATTCTCATTAATTGGAAAATTAAATGGATATTAAGACGACTCATGAGATGCTTGCTCAAATGGGTGTTCGAATTTTTTCAATACGCCTATCTGGTAACGGCACAACGGACCCCACATATGGACAATATTTTTGGATTCATTCGGACAAAACCGTTGACGAGTGGCGAAACGACCTGCGTGGGTTTTATCGACCACAGAATGCTGATGCCGTTTTCTGTAATTCTAATGGGTTTTCTGAAGATGATGTATTTAATGAATTGTTTTCTCACCTTCATAACCTCGGATATATAGAAATCGAGGATATTGTGGCTGATTCGTTTGAAGGCAGAGTAACCAACGAAAAAGCAAGGTTAGTCGATGCCCCCGACCACGAGGAACAAAAAGATGGATTTGGGCATTTCGGATGGGAAAGCAAATAACAAAAGTTTAGAAAGGTGGAAAGGTGATTATGTCAGATGGTATATTTCAAATAGGCCCCGTGGTAATTGGGATGGGTACAATTATAGCCGCTGTTTGTTCTTGGTCCAGAAATAAAAGTATCGCTTGGATGCTTGTTCATGCTTTTTTGTTTGGCTGGATTTATGTTATTTTCTGGGCCGTTACAGGCGGGGCAGAACCGGAGAAATGAAACATGAAAACCACAATTTATTTTCAGATTGAAGTCTATCATCACGGAGCGTTTGTTCCATCATTATAATGGACACAATTTATTGTGAATTTTGTGGACTTCCGGCTCAAACCAGAAAACACCATATAATACCTCGGTGTAAAAATGGTAAGGAAACCGTCCCTGCCTGCCAGACTTGCGAAAGTTTTATTCACCATACTTGGTCGCACAACGAGCTTAGAGATACATTTAATAGTGTCGCAAAAATTGTCGCAGCACCAGAATTCCAAAAATTCTTAAAATGGCGATTAAAACAAGATGCTACAACCATCTTTCAGTCAGACAGAAATAAAAATCGGTCTAAAGGAAAATACAAGTGATACAAGCGGCGGGTGTTTTGTTGTACCGCAAAACCCTTCGGGGAATCGAAGTTCTTTTGGTTCATCCTTCGGGTGACTATAACGCTAGTTCACCTTGGAGTATTCCCAAAGGTCACGTTGACCCCGGCGAAGAAGCCGAAAATACCGCAATACGAGAATTGCTCGAAGAAACCGGAGTAAATGCCCCAAAAGAGTTACATTTTTTGGGAGAAGTTATCTATAAAAACGGGAAAAAAAGAGTACAATGTTTTATTGGACAAGGCGACACTCAGATTCCTTTTTGTGGTTCGTGGGAAGTAGACAAAGCCGAATATCTTTCATTTGAACAGGCTGAAATTGTGATTGCTCCAAATCAGCGAGAATTTTTAATTAAACTAAAAGCGATACTCAATGCCTAACATCATTAAATTGCGGTCACGCAAGGCAGTCTATGCCGGAAGTTTCGACCCGTTGACCAACGGGCACATAGATATTATTCATGGGGCAACAGAATTATTCGATGAGCTTGTTATAGCTATTGGAAACAATCCAGATAAGAAATACACATTTTGCTTCGAAGACCGGCTGACCATGTTACAAGAGACCATGGCTCTCTTTCAAAAAGAATGGTGCGGGTCTTCTTTCACCGCTGATTGTTCCGGTCAAGTGGTTGAAACAACAGGGTGTAAAGTAACAATTGACTATTTTGAAAATCAATATTTAGTTGTTTACGCTAATCAAGTTAATGCTGATTTCCTTGTGCGTGGCATTCGTAATGAAGACGACTATCTTTATGAAAGAGAAATGGCTTTTTTTAATCAAGACTCTAAGCTGCATGCCGCCAAGAAAACGGTTTGGCTTCCTTGCAGGAGAAACTTAAGTGGCGTAAGCTCTAGTTTTGTTAAGGGTCTTTGCGGCCCCGAGTTTTGGCAAATGACCGTACAAACATTTGTCCCCCTGCCGGTTTTTAAACATCTTCTAGCTTGGAAAGGTTGTCCCAATTGGACAGACCAAGTAGAAGAAAAAGAAGATTAAATGATAAATTTTGGATAACCGCCATGAAGATTAGAAAACTAATGCCGTGGAATCAGAAGTTTGGTTCGCAAGAAAATGATGAAATACGTTTTTTTAGAAGTGCAAAAATAGGCGAAGTTTTCACGACAAGCGAGGTTTTCGGCGCAAAAGAAGTACAAGCATTAGCCGCCAAAGCTGGTTTTGATGTGGAATATTGTCAACCCCGGTCACGAGAATATGTTCATGGTCCGTGTACATACAAAATTATTGGAAAACAAATGCAATTCGAAAAATTAGAAAGAAACACAACCATAGTTTACACATTTGATGTCCAAACCTTTGATAAATTTGTTTATATTAGCATTATAGCAGAACATCAAGACTCTGTTAAAGTGGACGAAGACATTAGGTTACACAAAAAACAAACTCATTCAGAATTATGTTTGCCTAAGAAGATTTTTGATAAACTAGTGAAAGAACACGGTAAAGACCCGTCGTGGGTAATTAATTTCTGGCAATCCGAGGGGGAAGAAGAAAATATAATTGCCGTAGTGCAAAAACGACTTGATATGTACCTAGAGGGCAAAGACAACGATTATCAAGGCAAAGAACAGCCCTCGAATATATTAGAACTTTTGAAAACCAAACAATTTTCTCTCTTGGTAAACGACAAGGGAAAATGGGATGGGTTTCTTTACGATGTAGACGGAGTACCGTTATTCAGGTGGTTTAGGATAACTTATGCTAATGGACATCTGACAGAAGCCGAATATGAACTTGAACCGCTTATGGAACATTTAAAGGACTGCAAAACTGTTTTAGAACCCAAAATTATAACTATTCCAAAATATTCTGCAACTATTCCAAATGAACAGGCGGTAGAATTCGCATATGTCCCTCCTAACGTTGACATATTTCTGGCTTTGGCAAAAGCCAATAATGTCTCAAGATATAAAGCAATTAAAATGACGCTAGAAGTGGATAAATTCAAGAGAAAAGCCAAAAATTAAAATGTAAAGGACGACTTATGGAAACATCATTGTCAGACAGAATGAAGGAATATGAGCGGACAGGCGATGCTTCTTTGCTTCCACTTATTCCAGTAATAACTCGTTTGGACGGTAAAGCTTTTCATACATTTACCCAAGGTTTGCCTCGTCCATACGATAAACGACTTTCTGACCTGATGACGCTGACAACGACCTTTCTTGTTGATTACACTAATGCTTGCATTGGTTACACCCAATCAGACGAAATTACTTTGGTTTGGTTATCGGAAAATTACGGCACAGAAATTTTCATGGGCGGAAGGTCATCTAAGATGATTTCTTTGTTGTCGGCTGTAACCACGGCAATCTTTAACAGGAATTTGGCAGCTTTTCTCCCTGAAAAAGAAAATAAGTTGCCGTTGTTCGACTGTCGTGTGTGGAACGTACCGACAAAAACTGAAGCGTGTAACGCACTGGTTTGGAGAGAACAGGATGCTACTCGTAATTCGGTCCAAATGGCGGGACAATCTTGTTTTAGTCACGCACAATTAATGAACAAAAGCTGCGATGAAATTCAAGAGATGTTGTGGCAGCAAAAACAAATTAATTGGAACGATTATCCAGTGTTTTTCAAACGTGGTACATATGTTCAACGCAGGGAAATTAGTACCCCCTTCACGGCCGAGGAGCTTGAAAAACTTCCCCCATTACACAACGCAAGAAAAAATCCAAACTTGGTTGTGACTAGACACGAAGTTAGAACCATTGAACTTCCTGTCTTCACGCAAATTGTGAATCGTGAAGCCGTAGTGTTTGATGGTGCTGACCCGCAAACAGCGAAGGACCAAGACGACGAACTTTCATCCGTTGAAACCGAAGAATAAATTAGAAAGGTAATTCTATGTCTGTGACTTTATTTGAAGGAAAGTTAGTGTCCACCGATAGATGGTCTGAAGCAGAAAAAACATTCAACAAAACGGTCTTCGAAGCATTTCTGGACATTATGTCTAAAATCGAACCGGGCGATGTTGAATTGATACTAGATAAAAACAGAAAAGTTATATGGATATCTCCTAAAAACACATTTTGGTTGTCAATCGACGAAGATGGGGTTATTGAGATAGGAGAACCGGCAGCATGACAAATGACGAAAAGCTTATTCTGATTCAAACAAAAGTTATCTCCTGTTTCCATATTTCTTTCTTTACAACCCAATCGCAATGGGTATAGTAATCAATGTGACCTTCAAGCGTGAAAGGAAAGTCCAGTGAAAAAAATTCAACTTATGGTTATTGACCCGCAGAATAGCTTCTGCAAAATCGTTGACCCCAAAGAACAGCAAATCGTCCATGACGGTGAATTATGCGTCGAAGGGGCGTGGCGAGACATGGAACGAGTAGCTGCGATGATTACCAGACTCGACACCAAATTGGCCGATATCACTATCACCCTCGACAGTCATCATTGGCTGCATATCGCTCACCCCATCTGGTTCCGCCACAAAGAAACTCAGGCACAACCCGTACCATTCACTCAGATGCGTGAAGTACAGGGAGCCATTATCGGCTCTACATTCAATATCGCCACGGGCAAATGGGATGACGTTGGGGAATATCTCACTGTTCGTCAATCACTTTACCGCCGCACTGTTGAATATCTTAAAGCTCTCGCCGCTGGTGGCAGATATCCGCATATGATTTGGCCTCCGCATTGCATTATTGGCACCCCGGGACACAACATCGTAACTCCGGTGTTGGAAGCTTTGTTGACATGGGAACAGAAAAATATCGGCATGGTTAACAAGGTAACTAAAGGCAGTAATATGTGGGTAGAACATTTTTCCGGCGTCAGAGCCGAAGTCCTCGACCCCAACGACCCCACCACACAATTAAATACAGATGTGGTGAATGCCCTCATGGATGCTGATGAAATTCTGTGGGCGGGCGAGGCTAGGTCACATTGTTTGGCAAATACATTCAGAGACATTGCCAACGAATTCAAAGATGATGCGTTTGTTAAAAAATGCATTCTGCTGACAGACGGCACTAGCGATGTCACTGGTCTCGAATTTTTAGGAAAAGCATTCGTAGACGAAATGACAAAACGTGGTTTGCGATTTGTTAACACCACCGACTATCTGGTTTAACAATAGAAACAAGGAGTTTCACAATGCCGAAATTCGGAGATTCAAAAAGCTTACAAACACACAAAGCGGGCCATTTTGGTTTTTCTGCTGTTCGCATCGAAGACCTTTTGGCCACAGAATATACTTTGGTGACTGTTATCGTAGACCGAAGCGGAAGTACAAAAGGTTTTCAAACCGATATGGAAAAAGCCCTCAAGCAGATTGTAGACGCTTGTCGTAAAAGTCCACGGGCTGACAACTTGATGGTACGAATTATTGCGTTTGATGATTCGCAGCAAGAAATCCACGGGTTCAAGTTGCTTAATGATATCGCTCCTGTCGATTATGACGGAATTCTGTCCCCGGGCGGTATGACGGCCTTGTTTGACGCCACGATTGATGGCATAGAAGCTACTTCTGCTTTCGGAAAACAACTTCTTGACCAAGACTATGACGTGAACGGAATCGTTTTCGTTATTACCGATGGCATGGAAAATAAATCCAAATTGAATGATTGCCATTATGTGCGTCAGGCTTTCGAAAAAGCTGTCAAGGGAGAAAATTTGGAATCCTTGGTCAGCATTCTTATCGCTGTTAATTTACAAGAACCAGACGCCCAAAAAGCTCTGGAAGACTTTAACGTTGACGCTGGCTTTACACAATTTGTTGACATCGGTGCCGCTACGCCGCAGAAACTAGCCAAACTTGCGCAATTCGTGAGCAAGTCAATATCTTCTCAAAGCCAAGCTTTGGGTACGGGTGGGCCTTCGCAAAGCTTGAATTTTTAATATTTAGAAAAGACTCAAAGTGATAAAACAAAAGCCCTTTAAGGGCTTTTGTTTTACAGCGAATTAAAATGTACATGTTCCCGGAGTCAAATGTGCAAATTGTGGCATGATTTATGAACTTAACGGAACGTCAATGGATTTTCGTACAAAGCCGGAAATCTTAGCCAGCGGAGTTTGCCCCGGCTGCAAGAGTAATGCGAAAGATGAGATTAAACCAAGGGAGAGATAGCCAATGGCGACATGCAAATCATGCGGTGTCGGAATACCGAAAGGGCAGGAGTTTTGCTCGATGTGTTATGGCGACCTGACGGCTATTACGCAAAAGTTCGGTAAAATAAGACAAGGGATTGTAAATGTACGATAGAATTATAAATTTTCGCACAGATACAGATTTGTATAAACTTACAATGGGCCAAGCGGTCATGTATAAATATCCGTGGGCCGAAGCGGAATATAAGGTTATTTTTCGGTCCCCACTGACACTTCCCAAGGGCTACGCTCAAGAACTTCGCCGCCAGATAGATATGATGGCAGATATCGGGCTAGATGGTACAGAAAAGAAATTCCTAAAGAATTGTTATTATCTTTCTCCTGCTTATATTGATTTCTTCGAAGGTTATCGTTATGACCCAAGCGAAGTCAAGATTGTGCAAGATGGAAATAGTTTCGAAGTCACGGCAAAGGGACTCTGGTATAGGAGTATTTATTGGGAAACTCAAATTCTGCCGTTGATGGTTGAATTATTCAATCGTATGACGCTTGGCGACGATTATAATAAATTCATCGAGGCACAAACCAACTATATCATCGAACAAGCGACGGCTAAGGGGGTTGGTCTTAGAGACATGGGGGCATTATTTGCCGAATTCGGCACCCGTCGCCGCTTCTCTTACGAAGTTCAAAAAATGGTTATCAAGGTTTTAGCTGATGCTGGTGGCAAATACCTTGGCGGCACCAGTAATTTGCATTTTGCAAAAATGTTTGGTCTTACGCCAATCGGAACACAAGCCCACGAATGGTATAGCTATCATGCAGCACAATACGGTTATAGAATGGCAAATCGAAAAGGACTGGAAGTTTGGACAGATGTATTTGATGGTGCGCTGGGGATAGCGTTACCAGATACATTCACAACCGATGCATTTTTCCCCGCTTTCACTGGCAAATTTGCCAAATTATTTGATGGATGGCGGTGGGACTCGGGCTGTCCGTTTACCGCAACCGATAAATTCTATTCTCATTATAAAAACGTATGCCATGTTGACCCTTCTACAAAATCAGTAATTTATTCAAACGCAATTGATAATTTGGACATGTGCAGACGTTTGATGGAATGTGCAAGCGGTAAATTTAGAGCTTCATTGGCCATCGGCACATGGTTCACACATGATGTTGGACAAAAATTAACTAATCCACTTTGGCAATCGGTGTGCAAACCAAAAAATGTGGTCATGAAAATGGTTGCGGCCAAACCTTATAAACTACCGTGGACGAAAACGTGCAAACTTTCTGATGATATGGGAAAATATACTGGTGACCCCGAAACTATTAAACAGTGTTTATCGGCCATCCCGAGACTTGAGTTAAGAGAAAGCACAGAATGAAAGTATTAATTGCACAATTAAATACTACTCCAAGAGATTTCAATGGCAATCTCGCCCAAATCAAAATGGCTATTGAAAAGGGAATCGCTGCCAATGTAGATTTGATAGTGACGCCAGAAGCATCAATTAATGGATATGGTTCTAAAGATTGTCTTTATAGCAAAAATTTCATTGAAGCAGGATTGTCTTGTTTGCAAGACATTGTTAGTTCTACCAAAGGACACAATTTCACATTGGTCGTAGGATATTTTGACTACAATCACACCGGAGTTGGCAAACCGTTTCGTAATATGGCCGCAGTAATTAAAAACGGGAAAATTGTCGCCACTTATGCCAAACACCTTTTGCCTTTTTACGATGTTTTTGACGAGGGTAGATATTTCGAACCGGGTAAAGAATTAACAGTAGTAAAAATAAATGGAGAAAAATGGGCAATTTGTAT
>Ga0172381_10005121_pt1 | contig 13371 bp, 14 predicted proteins | sample Leawel6488metaG_FD_119754 | JGI IMG/M metagenome (GOLD analysis project Ga0172381, IMG submission 119754) | Leachate microbial communities from a municipal landfill in Southern Ontario, Canada - Leachate well 64-88 metaG | ecosystem: Engineered > Solid waste > Landfill > Unclassified | place... | reverse complement strand
GGGTGGGTGTCTTCAGATGAGCGCGGGGCGTGCCCCCCGGGTGGGGGGGGGGGGGGTAGTGGGATTTGTCTTTTTGAGTCGAAAGCGGAAGGGGGTTGCAAAAAATAAAAAAAATGGTATAGTCGCGCACATGAGACTCCCCAAAGCCATACGGATGTTCGGGCGCAACTGGCGGGTGGAACTGGTCAAGGACCTGAAGTGCGAACAAGGCAGGCCGCTCTACGGACAGTGCTGCTATACTAGTGACACCATCAAACTAGAGAAGGACGCACCCACCGAGGCCCAACGCGCCGACACGCTGGTACACGAAATCATGCACAACGTCTTCTACCAGTGCGGGTGCAAGCTTACTCACTCACAGGAATCGAGCGTGGCTACGGCGGTATTCACCATCCTGAGGGAGAACCCGAAACTGGTGTCATTCATCACGGAGGCTTGACAAACCTGTTACCATTGGTGATAGAATAGGCGCAGAGGAAGTCAATGCAGACGAACAGAGAGCGGATTCTGGGTCTCTACGGCTTGACCGATGAGCGCGAGGTGCTTACCGGGAACTACCAAGACCGGGAGAAGTGGCGGATGCTTGGGCTTGAAAATCTCTACTTTTTCAGCACCGTGATCCTTGGCAACTGGCGTTTCGGGGTAGAGCCGATGACTGGGCCGTATGCGATAAGGTCCGAGTTGTACCGTGGCGGGCCGGAGATAGACTTTTCGTTCCACATGGACTTGTGCCGCTCCTACGACACGATGGAGCCGGGAGGTATGCGTCGTCACTTCCTGGCCCCTCGCGACCACTTCAAGACCACTACCCTAATGGCCTTTCTGCTGCAACAGGTGGCGAAGGACCACAACATTTGCTGTGCCCTGGTCGGTGCGACGTTCGAGAAGCAGACCAAGGGCATGATGCAGATCGTCATCAACCACCTCCAGCACCCCAACTCGCTCCTGCGGCAGATGTACGGGGTAGTTCCACCCAAGCGGATGAGTACCAAGGGTATCACCATCCAACGGGACTATCCAGGCAAGGAGTACACCTTCGCTCCGTTCGGTGCCAACCAGTCGCCGGAGTCGGGCCACTATGCCATCATCGCGAACGACGACTTAGCCGTTAGGGAAAACAGCAGCACGCCCGACCGTTGCCAGAAGGTCATTGAGTTTCACGCGCTGGAGAATCCCCTGTTCAACCTTGGCGGCTACTGGATAGACCAGGGCAGCCGTTTCAGCTTTGACGAGGTTCACGGCCACATCATAGAGAACCTTCCCGGTCTGTACGAGAGTCGCAAGTGGTGCGCCTGCTACGACGACGACGGGGAGCCGTCACTGGACTTCGACCATGACCACCGGCTGTTCCCTGAGGAGTACACCCCGGAACGCCTCGACGAGAAGTTGAAGGGCATGAAGGCCCTTGGTGGAGTGGCCCTGTTCTGGTCTCAGTTTCTGCTCGAACCCGTGGACGAGACGGCGCAGATATTCCGTAGCGAGTGGGTCGAGCAGATGTTTGTCCCTGACGACATGGTGCCTCAGAAGATGAGCTACTACGTCGGCTGGGACAATGCTACCAAAAGGGGCAAGGATGCGTCGCCGCTCATCGTTATTGGCGTAGACCCTGACGGAATCCACTACATTGTGGAAATTGTGGACGAACCAATGACATTGCGGCAGCAGACTTACGAGTTCGTCAGGTTGCAGATGAAGTACGGCGCTCAGGCGTCAGGTGCGGAGGCCATCGGAACAGGGGCAACGGCTCCTGAAGTGTATGACGAAGTGTGCGAAGAGTTGGGCGTCCAGCAGTTCTACGTTGAATGGTACAAGCACTAGGACACCAACAAGGCGGAACGGGCACGAACGGTGCTTCAACCGCCCTTGGAGACGCAGAAACTCAGATGCAAGGCTTCACTTCGCACCTCGCAGCTTGAATCGCAGTTGATTCGCTTCCGTGGAGTGGTCAACGAGCGCAACGACTTGGTGGATGCGCTGCTCATGGCCGACCTACAGGCGATGCGTTGGGGGTTCCAAGAGGAGCCAATCGCACCGCACAAGGTCAGAACTGGCCCGATTGAGACCTATGAAGACCTCACGGAAGACGAAATCCGCCGTCTGAGGAGTGGAGAGTTGTCCTACACGCGGAAAATGGTCGAGGCTGGTATCCACATGCAGGTGGGGCGGTCAAAATCGGCGGCAATAGAAGAGGGCGATCATGTCATTATCTACTAGCGGGCCGTATCCGCTCGGCGACACCCCCCTTGGGGCCGATATTTCGGACATTGAGGGCACCTGGGAGTTGCCGGAGGACCCCAAAGGCCACCTCAGCGCACTGGAAAGTCGCCTGACGGAGGCCCAATCAGCCAAGAGGACCATCGAAACCCGGTGGGATTCGGCCCAAAAGTACTACGACGGCGACTGGGCGACCCATTGGAACGGTTTTGAGTTCAAGCCAGAGTGGACGAAGGCCGACGCCATCACTCTCAACCTCTTCAAGCAGACCATCAACGTGATTTTGCCCGTTTTGCTGGGTTCGCAGCCCACAATCTACGTCTCGGCGCAGAATCCCGACGAAGATGAAGTCGCGATGCAGGTACAGGACTACATTCAGGGCGTCGCCTACGAGAATGACATCCAAAAGGACCTCGTGCGGGTCTACCGGAACGCGATGGTGCGCGGATTCGGCTGTATGAAGGTCTTTTGGGACAAAACGTGGTTCCGAACGGCGACCCCCTTCAGCGATGACATGGCTCAGGGGCGGGCGCGGCTGTGTTACTTGAACCCCTACAGCGTCTTCCCCGACCCGAACGCCGAAAAGGTCGAGGATTGCCAGTACATCTTCTTCCGCAACACCTATGACGCCGGGATGCTGGAGCAGGTCTACCCGTGGGCCGACCGCAGGCACATGGACAGGGAAGACACCCAAGACCGCAGGCGCACCTTCGGCCAATCGCCCCAGTTGGGAGACCCCCGGTATCAGGTGTGGGAGTGCTACCACGAATACGGGGCCAAATTGACCATCTATAGCGGTCAAGAAATCATCTGGCACGGAGAGAATCCTACCCCGTTCTTGCAGTTCCCGATTGTCACTTTCACCCCCGAGGAACGCGACGAAGACATCTACGGCACGTCTTGGTGGGACGGTGGCGGGAGAGACCTGCACCGCAACATCAACTACTGGCTGTGGAAAATCAACTGCCACATGCACCTCGCCGGAAACCCGCAGTACCTGCACATCGGCGCGGGAAGCTTGGTGCCAGCTACCGACCCTGGCGGCGTGTGGACTATCAAGAACGGAACTCCGCAGTCATCCGCACTTACTCCATTGAACATAGGCGACCTGCCTGGGTACTCGATGGGGATGCTGGACTTCTACCTGTCGAGGTGGCAGTTGCTCACGGGGGTCACGCCCAGCGCACAGGGAGCGCGGGAACCGGGAATCCGGTCGGGTATCCAACAGGCGCAGGCGATTGAGTCTTCGCAGACGGTCATTCAGAACGCGGTAGGCTCGTTCGCGCTCTCGCTGGCAAAGGGCGCTCAGATGCTGCTCGACATGATTACGGCCCACGGCGAGGGCAATATGTCGTCCTCGCAGGTGATGGGGGAGAAGGCCGTGTCGTCCTCGGTGAACGTGGAGGACCTGCGGCATGTAGACGGGGAGCCGCACCGTTTCCAGGTACTCATCGGCCCGAACTCGGATATGCCGATGTCGCAGGACATGCTCAATCAGTTGACGATGGCCTTCACGCCGTTGGGTATCGTGGACCCGGAGGGGGCGCTGATGGCGACGCGCTATCCCTACCGCAACGGAATCCTCAAGCGACAGCGAGAGGCCGCGCTTCAGAACGCGGCGCAGGCCGGAACCGAGGCCTCGGTAGCGCAGATGCAGCACCAGTTGGCGATGCAACAGCAGCAGGAGCAGTTAGCAGGACAGCAGGAGCAGTACGAGCAGATGCCGGTGGAGCAGGAAGCCCCGCCGGAGTAATGGCCGCAACGGGCGTTTGCCCGAATACCATAGACGGAGAAGGAGATGAGCAAAATGGCAACGGATCAGACACCCTCTTCCACCCCGGCACTTCAGGCCGAACACGCCGCCGCCGCCGCCGCACAGCAAGCGGAGACGGAGGCGACCAAGGCCCGGATGCTTCATGTACAGGTGGAGGGCTATGTTGACCCGCTTTCCATGCTGGGAGACGCGACGGAGGACTCAGCTACGACCGTCACGACCGAGACATCGGCTACGGATGACGGGATTGACTGGGACTTCCTCAAAGCGGCCTCTAAGGACGAGTACGCAGAGTACGTCGAAGGGTTGACGCCGGAGCAGTCGAAGGAAGTGCTTCGGAGGCTTCCCGTTGCTGGCGTGCGATCGTTCTCGCAAAGCAAGAACGACGCAGTAGAAGCAACCAAAGCCCTAGCCCTCAAGGAACAGGAGTACCAGCAGGAGTTGCAGCGATTGGCGAGTCAGTTGATGCCTGCTCCCGCCCCCGCGCCACAGGCCGGGGACGATGCAGCGTGGAAGGACCCAGCGGTAGCGGTCCTAGAGCGCAAGATCGCAGAGATGGAAGCCCGCGACCAGCAGCGTAGCGTTGCTGAGGGGCTGGGTGCAATCGGCTCAGAGATGCACAAACTGGCCGAGGAACACCCCTTCTTTGCGAGTCAAGGCGCGATAGGGGCGCAGAAGCTGTTCGCCCACATGCAGGCACTCAACACCCCGAACACGCGGGTAGCCTTCAAGGACCTGTTCGAGACCGAACTGGACGCCGAGAAGGAGGAGCGCATCGTGGCTAAGTTGCGTGGCAATGCTCAACATGCCGCCAACCTGCCCCACGTCGCTCCTACCGGAACTGCCCGACGTGCGCCAACCGAGATTCCGCGAACGATGGCTGGTAAGAAAGAGCAGATGAGGAAGTTGGGAATCGGAGAGCGTCTGCAAGAGTTCTTCAACCGTTAGTCTGCTGGCTTCCTGTATGAGGACAGGGCGTAAAACAAGGAGACACAGACATGGCCCTGGAAAGACAGGACACGAACATTCAGTCAATCGTTCAGGAGTATGTAAATCCTGGCCTGATTGACCAGATTCACGACGTAGCGAGTATCGCCCTCAAGCGGGTTCTCGCCAAGACCGAGAACATCCCGGACGAGGAAATCCGGTATCTTCTGGGCATCGGCTCCATCACGAAGCGCGTGCGTGCCGTGCGTTCCAGCATGAACACGACCTACACGACCACGGCGACCGGCACCCTGGCGACTCATGCCAAGGGTGGGAAGATCAACTACTACTGGCCCTTGTACCTGTACAAGGACGACATTCGGTACGCCAACACGCCGAACAAGCTCATTGACTATGTGATGGGCCAGACGGAGAAGGCTGCTAACTCGATCCGCGAGGACATGCAGGCCGACATTTGGACCGCGCAATCCACGCCGACCACGGATGAGGACACTCTTCTATCCTTGGTGGACGCGATTGACGGCAACGCGGCCACGACCTACCTCAACGTGGCCGAGGCGGACATGGCCGATTGGTCGGCCTTCACGATGGAGGCCGCGCACACGACTGGCACGGATACCGGCGTGGCTTGCTCCTGCGCGAACGTTCTGAAGATGCTGTACGCGATGCAGTCCAAGAACGGCAAGCTCCCGCAGGAGATTTACGCGCCGCTCGACGTGTTCACGCTCCTGGCATTCGAGTTCGACAGCAAGAAGAACCAGATTGCCGGGGTGTGGCGTGACTACAACGCGGCTCTCGGCGTGGCGACCCTCAACTTCCTGGGTATCCCGATGTATGTGGATGACGCCATCGCTCACACCGCGTTCGCTGGCGCGGCTTCGACCCGTGCGACGCAGTACGGTTCGTCCATCTACTTCGTGGACTGGGATTCGTTCCACTTCCCGGTGACTCCGGGGATGGGCTTCTCGGCGAACGACTGGATGGAAGTCGCTGACGACCGGACGGCGTGGATGGCGCAGGTTGAGTTCCAGGGGAACCTCCACTGCGAGCGCCGCCGGGCGAACGGCGTCATCTTCAATGTTGACACCAGCATCCGCGACCTCGACCCGACCAAGCCTGCGGCGACCATTGCGGTCTACCATGCCGGGGCCGTCGTTTCCGCTGCGACCGCTGCGGTAACCTAACCGTAGCTGAATCCATAAGGAGGTTACGAACATGGCAACTGGACAGAGCGCAAAGCCCACCTCGAAGGCGGGTATCAACCAGGGCGCAAAGGGCGTCGGCACGAAAAACGTAGGTCAGAAGGGTAAGTAAAACTGAATATCCCCAGGAGGGATAGCGTTGACCACAGTAGCGATAGCAGCTTCGTGTGCACCAGGAATAGATTACGTTTGGGATGAGGTGCTGGCGCACCTTTCCCGGTTACGCTATCCCTCCCACCTTCTCCGCGCCCACTTGGTCTCGCACTTGAACCACCGGGCCAAGGTCATGTGGGACGAATGGGGACAGACGCAGAACTTCGCCGTCTCGTCGGAACTGTTCGACGCCGTGAAACCCTCGACCCGCAATCAGGGGAAAGGCTATGGCGGCGAAAAGAACATGCCCATCATGGCGTCGCTAGAGTGTCTGCGTCAGGCGTTCCTTCGTACCACTTGTGACTACGCCCTCATGGTGGAGTGCGACCAACTGGTTCCGCCCGACATCATCAGCCGCCTGCTGGAGTGGGACAAGCCTATCGTCATGGCGGCAACTCCGGCCCGACACGCCCCGAAGAACATGAATTGCAGTTTCGGGGTCTATCCTGCACTTTACCTCAAGCCCCTCAAGGATTTCCCTACCGGACTCGTCGAATGTACCACCGTGGGTATCGGCTGTACGCTGGTGCGCCGTGACGTGCTGGAGGCGGTCGGTTGGGAGAATCCTAAGGAACTCATCGAGACCTATGGCGGGAATGGCCCTGACGCTACCCTGTGCTTGCAGGCCAAGGAGCGGTTGGGTGTAAACCCGTATGTTGACACGACCCTCGATGTCGTACACGTCCAAACAGGCCCTGAGGACAACCTTTACTACCATGCCCTCGATATTCGCAACTAGCTCATACGCCTTTCATACCCGCGACCAGATGCGCCAGCTTGCCGACTGGGGTTTCAACACAGTCGTCTCCTGCGCGGAAGGTTCGGGGCGGGAAGACGAAGTTGCCCTCGGCCACGAATACGGGATGCAGATGCTGGCCCGGTGGCCGTTGTGGGGGCAGTTGGGGTGTCTAGGCGAGGACATGGCCTTCCGCAATCACTTGGGGAAAAGCAACGCCATCGGTTGTTCAAGGGTCCTTGGCCCTTCCGTCTGGAACATGGAGTCGGAACGTCGTGCGCTGGACTCACTTCCCGCCGTAGCCAAAGAGGGTTTTGACGGAGTGGTTATACACATCATGGTCGGCGACCGTCCGATGCCGACCGGGTGGCACCTGTCCCCTTACCATAACTACAAAGACCTCTACTGGTGCTTCGATGAGGAGGCAAAACAGCAGTATGGGACTCTGCGACGAAACCAACCCATGCCGCCGAAACCGATTCCCATTCACGACCTCGACTTCTACAGATGGTATCAGAGCGGTTGGCTGCACCGACTCGACACGTTCACCGCCTCGGCTTTGGGGTACTTTGGTCAGGTGGGAACGTGGTGTATCCCGATGGACTGGTTCGAGTGCGAGACCATGGCTGATGGCACGGCGGACAGTACCCCGGGACTCAGCAAGTGGCGGCAGAATGTGATTGACGCAGGGGCTGACCCCCTCATCGTCGTGGCTCATATGTTCGGCATGGGCAGCGCGTGGGAACCCAAGGCGCGTAAGACCATGCAGGAGCAGAACGCGGCAGGCTGGCGGTCTATAGTGGGCGCAGAGTGCAATCCGGGGGTAGCGGCTCGGAATCTGCGTGAAAACGGCGTACAGGCCCGCGCATTGGGCTTTACGGGGCTGTTGTGCGGAGATGAGCAGTTGTTTGTGGAGGCAGATGCGGTAGCTCCGATTTCGGAGTGGTGGTAAATCTAAACCAAGGATGTGCGACATGTGTTCCAAACTGCGACGTGGACAACTGAATAGCGACGGATTTACTCTCATCGAATTGCTCGTCGTCATCGCAATCATAGCGATACTGGCGGCGATTCTCTTCCCTGTGTTCGCCAAAGCTAAGGGCAAGGCGACGCAGGCTTCGTGTCTCGCCAACATCAAGCAGATTGGGTTGGCGGAAATGATGTACTCCACCGACAACAACGACAAGTTCACTTACGCGGTCTTCCCGGCCCCGCGTGAACTGAGCAATGCGTGGTACGGTCCTCTGGTGCCGTATGTGGGAAGCGGGAAGATATTCTCCTGTCCTAACGGATGGGGCGAAAGTCCTGGTTCCCTGTATCCCGACTATGGCATGAACTGGTGGATGGGGAACGCCTCGACCTCGCAGATGAGGTACCCCGACGAGTGCCTGCTGTTCACCGAGGCCACTACACACTTCGTCTGGCAATCCAACAACACGGACCCCTTCGGCATTGGTCCGATTGCTCCCAACTGGAGGATAGGCAACCGCCCATTCACGCCCAAGTCTCATCACTTTGGCGAGAACATCATGGATGGGCAGACCTGTTGTGTATTCGCTGACGGACACGCCAAGTCCCTGCGGATGGACCAAGTACAGTTCGAGGGCGGGTATGACGTGCTGTTGACGATGCAGGACCATGCCGTTCTCCCGAACTACTTCCTGTGGGTGCCGGTGGGATAATGCTCATCGAACCTGGGCGGGAAATGAACAAGCTCGTTGCAGGTAGCACGTTTACAACGTGCCTACGGCCCACGCCGTATAAGGACCTGCACTTGGGGCACGCCTGGGTTGCTTGGCACAACTGGAGTATAGCGTCGAGGATGGGCGGGAAGTTCCTGCTCATCCTCGATGACTTGCACTACAAACTCCAGCGGTGCGAGAACAACCCTGCGGCCCTTCGACTCAACGAAGTAGCAGACCGCTATGCCGAGGCCCTGGATTGGCTAGGATGTCCGCCTGACCGAATTGGAATGTCGTCTGAAGCTGACGACCTGATGCAAGAGGCAATGGACGCTCTCTCTATCAAGGAACCTAATATAGTAGAGCCAGAGAGCAACTATGGAATCATGTTCACCAGAGTAGGCAGGTTCGGTAACGAGATTCTACAGTACACTCCCTGGACGACGCTTTCGGCGGTAGTAGACCATAGGTACTTTGGCGTGACGGGATTCGTGCGTGGGTGGGAACTGGTGGGTGAAGCGTTCCTATACGATTACCTGCACAAGCAGCTGGGATGGGTAGCTCCCGAACAGTGGTACGTTCCCGTGGTCAGGCGTGGATGGACTTACACCAAGGAGTCCAACAGCGACACGGGAGCAAGGACAGGCGCGACCCTACTGGAACTGAAGCAGCAGGGGGTCACGGGCGAGGAAATCCTTGATACCTTGCGGGAGTTGGACTTTCGCCGTGAACAGGAGAGCCGTGACTGTATCAACATTCCGATGGACCTGCTGTGCGTACCCCAAAGGCCGGGGACGTTGGCCTACCACCTAAAAGGGGTGGCAACGTGAAATGGCTCTGGCTCACCATAGGAGGCCTGTTCCTGTTGGCTAATCCCGCGCTACCGATTCAAGTTCGACCCGTGCAGGCCATAAGCAACGTCCGCTACGAGTTCATGCCACATCGGATAGGGAGCGACCCCATTCAACCGATGGAGATGGTCGGTTGCCCCGGAGAGCGAGTCAACCTCGCCTTCTACGCAATGGGATGCTACGCTGTTCACGACCTCATGGTAACGACCACGAATCCGTCTGTGGACGTTAGGTGGATAAAGTGGTGGTGGCAGGCTGGGCGCACGACGATGGAAAGCGACCGTCCGCAGTACGTTCCCGAATTGCTGTTGCACGACGGGAACATGGTGAACGCCAGTCCTCGCACGGCGGAAAACAGTTATCCGGTATTACCGGAAGACTCAAAGACACTCCAGCCGATTGACTGCGCCGATGATGGGCAGATGGGCGGATTCGAGCAAGGCGTCATGCTCACACTGGTCATGCCGGAGCGGGGAGGTTCTTTCTTGGTTACGGTGACGGGCGGTGGCTCCGACGTGGAGTTTATCGTCAAGGTCAAGGTGCTGCCCCTCCGACTACCGAAACTCCGCATAGACTCCTCGATGTACTATCGGGCGCGGATGAATCGCGATGCGCCGGGGATAGACCCAGAATGGCGGACTCCCGCACAGATGCAGGCGGACCTTGAGAACATGGTAGCGCACGGCGTAACCAACCCCAATACCTACTGTGGGCAGGGGACGTTACGCGAAGTGTTGGCGCTGCGACAAGCGGCAGGAGTGAGTAACCGTCGCTTCTTCACTGGTAACGGAATCGGGCATCGGGCGTTGGCTGAGGACTTCGACCGCAGCGAGTTTCCCGGCCTCAAGCGTACTGCCGAGGACACGGCACGGGCTATGGTCGCAGAGTGTGCCGGATACGGCGTGGAAGAGGTGTTCGTCTCTGGACGTGACGAGGCCCCCGCTGTGGGTATATGGAAGCAGGCTCCGTTGTGGAAGGCAGCGCGGAAGGGCGGACTGCACATCTTCGCGGCGGCGTCTTCTACCCCGGAGGCGGATATGCTGCGCCACATAGCGGATATGCAGGACGTGGTGATTCGTAGCGGGACATGGCCCTCGCAGGAGTGTAGCGAGACCCTACTGGCAAACGGGATTGAGACCTATGTGTATGGCAAGGGCAACGGCCATGAGGACCCCACGGGAAATCGCCGCAACTTGGGGCTAATCCTGTTCCTGCACCCGTGGATTAGCGGGGTCATGGAGTACACCTACATGCACGTCTGGCCGGGAAACGAACACCCGTGGGATGACCTGCACAGCAAAGACCACTGGCGTTCGCACATGCTGGCGTATCCAACTATGACAGGAGTGGTAGATACTCTCCAATGGGAAGGCTACGCGATGGGACTGGTAGACTACCGTTACCTCCAACTGCTCGAAGAGACCGCAGACACGCCAGAGACCAGAGAGTTCTTCGAGCGCATAAGCCGAGAACGTGATACCGTGGACCTCGATTCCATGAGAGCCGAGTGCCAAAGGTTGCTGCTGAAGTGAAAATCTCCCAAGAACAGTTAGATGCGCTCAATCGAGAGTGGGGTATAGGAGCGGCCATCCCCCCCATATTCATCTATCTGTGCTGGATGATCGTAGGAATAATCCTGGCGATAGCGTGGATTGACTTCACCCGAGGGCGCAAGCATTGGTGGGTAAACGATGCCTGCCAACCAGAACCAGATTTGAGAGACTGGGATACCCTGTGGCGTGAGGAGAACGCCAAGTACGCTACGAGTTGGGATAAATCGGCAGGTTACAAGACCAAACTGATGAAGGACTATGTAATGGCCCCCTTCGAGGAAGAGAGGAAGAAGGAGTTGGACGAATGATTTACGTTCACGGCTATCCTGGTTCCGGCACGCGCTGGGCGGCACGGGTGCTGTGCGGCGGTAAGGAGACCTTCGTACAGGAACCCTTCGACCGGGATAAGAACGGGGGTCTGCTGGCGGGGTACTATCCCGACAGGATGGAACACGCGGCGAAGGTGCTGGAGAGAACCATGAGGGGTTTGCCGCCAGGGACTCACATGGTCAAGGAGGAGTTCGCGGTGCCGTACCAACTGAGACTCCTGCGCGAGGACCACAGGCAGGTCTACATCCGCCGAGATACCTTGGGGAACGTGGCCTTTCTGCGCCAGTGGAAATCGCTGGATAACTGGTTGTGGTACTTCGAGGGTCTGGTGAAGGAAGCGGGAGAGTGGGCGTCTGACGTGTGGCCGGAGGACGCGGCGTTCGACAACGTTCCCTGCCTACTGGCAATCGCCCATGAGTTCCAGTTGAAGCACGACCTCGCCGCCGCCAGAGAGTGCGGGGTAGAGGTGGTAAGATACGAACATTTGTGTAATAATTGGGAAGATGAGTACGGGGGCTTGTGCGATGTGCTAAGATTGGATTATACTACGGCCATACGAGAGTACGCTGGCCTGACGCACGAGGCACCCGTCTTTCCGCTGGATGAGCAGACGACCTCCTGGGTGCAGGAGATAGTGAGGCGAGCGCAAAATGACTGACATCGCGAGGTCTGACGGGTACGATTTTGTCCATCTAAAGCAGGCTGTCTTTGGCGTGGTCAAAGGCCGCTTCCCCGACGCTCCTGTAAGTGCCGAGGCGATTGCCCAGTGGGTCATAAGCGCGAACGACTATGTGGACTCGCGCCTGTGCTTCACGATGGGGAAGATTGAGACCGTCACCGTTGCCGACCAGGGCAACTACTCCTTGTGGGATTCCCCCGTGCTGATTCGTGACGTGACCTGCGACGGCATACTGCTGGCCGAGATCAGCTTCCACGAGTACCTCCAGCGGATGAGCGTCACGACCAGTTTGACCGTCGTGCAATACTACGCCCGCTTCGGTGGTGACATCTACCTGTGGCCGAACCCTGCGACCAGCGGGCAGGCCATTGTCATCTACCTGCATCAGTCTCCCCCCCTGTTGCAGGTTGACACCGACTTCCCTGCCGTTCCCCCGGAGGTGCATCCCTCCATCATAGACTACGCCCTGTACTTGGCCTTCAGCCACCTACCGGGGCAGGAGCAAGCGGCGTCTTATCACCTCCAGCAATTCGAGGCGCAGATGCAGCGCATGGAGACGCTGGCGCAGAATGACCGGCTCTCGCAACGGGTAGAACCGCCCGTAGAGAGATTGGCAGGTGACTACTAATGGCTACCGGAGACGCCAGCCGTGGTCTGAAGCGGCGCGTGGCCCTGCGTTTGGGCGACCGTTCCATGACCGGGGTGTACGAGGATGAAATCTACGCTTGGTTGTGTGAGGCGCAGTTGGAGGTCATCAGCCGCCAGCCCGAGGGTAGCATCCCGGCCTTCTGCACCAGCCAGACGTGGAGCAGCGCAACGACCCCGCCCATTGTGGCAGGGACGAACGACTATGCCCTGCCCTCGGATTTCCTATGGGCGCGGGTGGTGACGTACAACAACAACCCGCTCCAGCACTTGCAGCGCATCGAGGAGATGTCTGCCCGGAACGCCAACCTGCTCCCCACGGCCACGGAATCGAGCGGCTACTGGTCTATTTGGGGCAACGAACTCCACATTGACGTGGGCGGCGTAGAGGTGGACGACTCCCTCAAGCTCTACTACGTCTCTGAGGCTCCCCAGTACATCTTGGGCCAGAACACCAGTGGCACCACGGACAACTCGACCATGTACGCTAACACCAACGCCATGAGCGAGACCGTTGACCCGTTGGTGTCCGCCCTCTACTGGCCTGCAATGTGCGACTACGCGGTGGGCCGGGGCATGGAAATGCGGCAGTCCTATGAACTGT
>Ga0172381_10005120_pt1 | contig 13372 bp, 39 predicted proteins | sample Leawel6488metaG_FD_119754 | JGI IMG/M metagenome (GOLD analysis project Ga0172381, IMG submission 119754) | Leachate microbial communities from a municipal landfill in Southern Ontario, Canada - Leachate well 64-88 metaG | ecosystem: Engineered > Solid waste > Landfill > Unclassified | place... | reverse complement strand
TCTTGCGAGTTGTTCGAGTGCGCGGTCTACGCCTGTTCCGGTTTGGAATCCGAATATTACTTCGTTGATTATTTCTGTGTAGGTTCTGTGTGTTCCGAATCGTGGGTCTTCTGGGTTTATGTCTGCTAGGAAGGTTGAGCCGCCGATTACGCCTCCGTTTTCTATTGCTGAGTATATTATCCAGCGTTGGTTTGGGAATCTTCTTGGGTTGAGTCCGGGGGTTGTTATTTCGTATACTTTGACCCATACGCCTTTGTCGTTGGCGATTGAGTGGACGAATTCTCGGACTAGGTAGTAGTATTTGTCCATTTCTATCATTAGTTTTTCGTATTGTGGGTTTGTTTCATTGAATTTTCGAGCGATGTCTTCTGTTTTTTGTGTTGAGCGTAGTGCGCGAAAGGGGTCGGTGTTTTTTTTGGATAGCCATATCCAGAATGCGATTATGATTACGAGTGTTATTATGATGAAGAGCGCGTTTTCTTTGAGTCCGAGTGTGAAGTTGTTGAATGTGGTTTGTAGTTTGTTCATTTTGACTTGTCTAATGGAAGATGCGGTAATGTTTTTGGTGGTTGCGAGTGCTGGTAGTTGCATTGAATCGTCTGGGTTTACTTCTGCTAGGTAATTGTTTTTATCGTCTATGTAGCAGGCGGATTGTGTGTTTGAGATTGCGAATAGGGTTGCGATTATTACTATGAGGGCTATTAGGTGTGGCCAAGAGAAGTTCATTTTGTTTCACGTTTGTTCATTACGAGTAAGAGGCCGGTGCTAAAGAGTAGGGTTGGGATTGCGGAGTCGATGTCTGTTGCGAGTAGTGCTATGTATGCGATTAGCATGAACAGGCCGCCGGTCGTTCTTGGTATTTCTGTTGTCATTTTTTATCAGCGTGTGTTTCTTTGTGCATATTGATTAAGACGTTTATTTGGTCTTCTGAATAATCGTTGTAGTAAACGATGAAGTCACAGTGATTGCATTTCCAAGCTGGCATTTTTAGTTACCTCTTTTGTTCTGATTCCCATTTTTTGTATTGTTTTTTGAGTTCTTCTATTGTTCCTTGATTCGTGGGTGTGAATTCGTCTTCGTCTAGCATTTCGTATTTTCGTAACCAGAATATAGTGTCTTTGATTTGTTGTAGGGTTACTCGTTGTGGGTTGGGGTGCGCGTTCATCAGTTGGTATATTTCGTAATAAGAATGTCTTACGGGGGTGTTGTCGAATACTTTTCCTCTCTTGGTGATTAGAACGTCTTGCACTAGCTTAGTGTAGGCTTTTTCTGATAGGGGTATGTTGAGCGTTTTAAGGCTTACCATCACGAATTTTCGCCTGTTGGAGTTGGGTGTTTATTTCTTGGAGTATGATTTGGTTTTCTAGTTGTATTTGTCTGTTTTGTTCGTTTTCTGTGTGGTAGTAGAGTGCGGCGAATGCTATTGTTGGTATCCAAGTTTTGGTGATTAAGAGGTCGAGGATGGCGGTTGTTAGTAGTATTGCGTTTGCGGTGTCTTTGAGTCCTTGGATTGATATTAGGCTCATTTGGCTAGTCCTCGCTCGTATAGGTAGTTAGTGCCTTTTTCTGTTATTGTGTATGTGGTTCTTGGTTCTCCGGTTTTTTTTCTTTCTTGTGTTTTTATTAATTCTTTTTTTGAGAGTGGTTGTATTCTGTTTTTTATGAAGTAGTAGTCTGTGCGGGTGTTGTGTGCGGCGTTTGCATCTCTTGTTCTTTGGTAGTGTTGTCTTATTTTGTGTAGTGCGGTGTTGGGGTCGGTCATTATGTCGCGTAGGATGGATGTGGTTATTGGTTGTCTGTATCGCCATATTGCTAGGAGTATGGTGTTGTCCATTCCGTCTAGGCGTTTTTTTTCGGGCATTGATTTAGACCTCTGGGGTGGGGGAGGCTGGTGTGGCCTCTTTTTCCCCTGTGACTGCCTCGGCTGTGGGTGTTGCTTCGAGGGTTTTGTGTGTGTCTGTTTCTTCCTTTTGGAGGAGTTTGATTTCTGCTTTAGCTTCTTTGTTGGCGGTCTTAATTTGTTTGAGGAGTTCTGCTTGTTTTACGAATTCTCTTGCGGGTCTTTCGTCTAGGAACTTGACTCCGGTTATTACGCGAACCATTTTGGTTTTTACTCGGAGGTTTGATTTTTTCCTGCCGCGTTTCTTTTTTACTATTTCGTCTGCCATATTTTGATTACCTCTTTGTTTTAATCGTTTATTATCGAGAGTGGTGCTTTTCGGGTTTCTGCTATGATAATGGCTTGTGTTAGTTCTATTCCGTCCCAGTCGCGTTTGATTGCGAGGGTTTCTTTGTTTATTATGAATAGTCGCATTGATGGTGCGTGGTATTCTGCTATTTCGTTTACGTTGTCTGTGTCGTTTTCTTTGTGTTCTTCCCATTCGGCGATGGTTATTTTTAGTTCTTTGTTGGCTAGGCTTTTGTTTTTGTGTGTTATTCTGCCTTGTGCGTTGGCTTTTTTGTTTATTGTGTATGGGAGTTGAACGTGCATTTAAAGTCGCCGTTCTTATTATTGTTGGTGTTTATTTATATACCTTTCTATCCGTTAAGGGTAATCAAAAGGTATATTAATCTTAACTTATTATTAGTATTACCCGCAAGGGAAAAAGGAGGTCGAAAAACAAATGGCAACAAATTTAGTAATCTTAACATCTGGGCAATTTAATGCGATTGCGCGTGTTGTCGCACAAACTCCAGATGCATCTTTGATTCGTATTGATGAGGATAATCAGGGTGGAACAACCTCGGCAGTCGTTATTACTACTTCTAATCAGCGGATTGATGTAGATTTGAGGTTTTAGTTATGGATGTTTTTCTTAGGTTGTTAGAGCAGGCTAATGAGCGTGACCGTCAAGCCAACCAGTTCAGGCAGAATTTGGGTGTTAATTCGGCTTTGGCTCTTGGTAGGATTAAAGCATTAGGTGATTGAAATGGAAATAAAAGAAGATATTACGCGTTCGCAAGAAGTTAAAAGTGTCCTTTCAAAATATTTTTCAAATAACCTTCCATCAAATGAATATTTGGCAATCGCGATTTTATCAGGAAAAGTTACATCAATGCCAATTAGTTATACAAATGATGTTGAATTGTCAGAATTATTTGATAATACGGGTTCAACACAGATAATTATTGATTCAAAAGGTAGAGTAAGTAATCAAAAAGGGTATATATTTAGATGTCTTTCCGATATGTGTTTAAAATCTGCTGGATTTTCCACACAAACAGAATCAATAGAAAAAGAATTAGCTGAAGCACAGGAAGGATTTAATAAAGAAGTTCGTTTTAGGAGTAAGAACATTGCAAGGATTCACGAATTAGAGACAGAAATTAAAAATACTAATAATTTGTTAGAAGATATGCGTAAGAAAGTAGTTGATAGTAATTCAGAAGCGGCTGAGGCAAAGTTTGAAGCAGAGCGTGTTAGGAAGTTGTATAATGAATTAAGGAAAAAGGGTGTTTGATTTATGGTTTATGATGGTGTGGATTGGGCTGGTAAGGAAAAGCGTATGGTTCGGATGAACAGCAATACTAACGCGGTTGCTATCGTTCTTGAACTGGCTAGGCAGGGTCGGTATAATGGTTTGAGTATGGGTAATACTGACCAGCGTATGATGGTTGATTTGCGGGCGTTTCGTAGGTTTTTTGAATTGGAAGTTTATGAAGGATTCGAGGAGAAGAAGGTATGAGTATGCGTGATTTGGAAGGAATAATTAAGAATGAAGCGGCTATGATTTTGAATAATCATAAGTTGCGGATTAAGGATATGCAAGAGTGGTCTAGTGGTGAGATAGCTCCGCACGAAGGGGAGGTTGTGATTAAGTTGCAGAGTATGTCTATTTGGGTTGCGGTTAAGAAGGAAATGGATAAACGCAAAATAGAAGAGGAGAAGAAAGTATGATTGATAAGCAGACGATTGAGGATTTAAAGAAAGCGATAGAGTTTATGCAGATTATTGATTGGCATTTAATACCTACTATGGATATTGGTCAGCCTTGTCCATATTGTGAGCAGATTAGGCGGCTTCAGGATGTTGCTAGGGAGTTGGAAAAGGAGCGTATTAGGCGGGGTGGAACGTCATGAGTTTGGTTGTTCGTGGTGTGCTTACTAAGCCTTGTGATTTTGGGAAGAATAGCGAGTCGCTTGACGTTAAGGATTGGGTGGATAGGGATTTGTTAGTCAAGCGTTTAAAGCGGATTAACTCGGTTGTGGATTCGGATGCGATTATGATTTTGATTCGAGAGTTGGAGCGGGGTAGGCATTTTAATATTATTTTGGATAATGATGAAGGGCGGGGAGTATGAGGTGTAATCGTTTTTGTGAATCGTGTCACCAGCCAATTTCTGAGGACGAATGGATAGATAATGGAAAGTTGTGTGATGATTGTTTGGAAAGTGATGAGGATTTGCCGAGGTCGAAGTGAATATGGAAGTTGGGACTAGGTTGTTGTTGGAGGAGTGTTTTTTGTCGGTGAAGTGTGGGCATAAGGACTTCGTTGGCCGTTATCGTGGTCGGAGGGCGGAGGATGCGTTTTTGGTTTGGGTGGATAAAACTGGTCTAGGTGCTAAGCTTAGTTCGTTGTTGGGGAAGAAACAAACGGGAGAGTATTTGAAAGCGGTTGTCGAGAAGGGTAGTTTAGGAGCGAGATTGTTCGAAGAAAAGGTGCTTAAGGATGGTTAATCCAATAAAAACGGGTAAAGAGATTGGTGTTGAGTTTATTATCGCGCAAGAAAGTAGTGATATTAAGCAACCGATAGAAGATGAGCGTTTTTGGACTTGTGGTGACCTCAAAAACCGACTACAAGAAATAGCTGAAAGTATTATTGATGAGAATAGGGTTTTGTGTAGGTATTATTGTGAGCCGCAAGATACTCCGCTTAAAGAAGCCGCTGGAAAGTTGCTTGAAATGGTTAAAGCCTGCGAGGAGAAGAAGAATGGAGTTTGATGAGGATTCGGAGTCTCCTTGGGGTCGGTGCGAGTCGTGCGGGAAGCCTCTTTCTGGTTCTATGGAGGATTGTGATGCGGATGGTAATCGGGGTAGGTTTGTTATAAGTTGCAGGTTTTGTGATTAGGGTTTGGTTGGGAGTGGGCTTTCTCCATTTGATTGACCTCCTTTGGCTTGTTTTGGCCTGCTTTCAATCCCAAAAAACCTTAAAAGGTGTATAAAGATGAGTGATGAAGAGGCTGAGTGTGTGTCTGTTGAGGTTGGTGTGGAAGAGTGGCTTGAGGAGCGTGAGAAAGTATGAGTGATGTTCCTATTAGCGTTCTTAGGAATAAATATGAGGCGGCTAAGGCTAAGAAGTGGGTTTATTGGTTGGCGTTGAAGAAGCCGCAGGTTTGCGGTGATGAAAGACTGCTTTGGCTTTTCTTTTGGTTGTATGTTTATAAGATGAAGATTAAAGATTTGACGGTTGAAAACCTTAGGAGGACTTATTCGCCTGAGACTTTGAGTCGGAGATTAAGAGAAATTAGGGAGGATGAGGCTAGGAGTTTGCAGGCTGAAGGGATGAGCGTGGAGCATTCGAAGGTGCGGCCTTGGAATCGTTTTGCGCCGTTGCCTGAGACTTGGGAGAAGAAATGCAAGCAGAGGATTGTTATTCGGGATTATTATTCGGATAGGAAGGATGCGCAGACTGGTTTGGGTGCGTTTTTGGATGGTAGTTTGGAGGGGAGTTTGTGATTTTTTTGTCGGATTTGGATAGAAAGTTAGAGTTGCGTTTTTTGCTTGAATCTAATGCGATTGAGGGTGTTTATGACCTTCATTCGTTGAGTGCGGCTTTGAGTGCGTGGAGGCATTTGTTGAAAGAGGATTCGATGTCCGTTGCTTCTATTCTTAGGGCGCATTCGTTGTTGATGGACGGGAAACTAGAGGATGAGTATGTTGGTCAGTTCAGGGATTGTGATGTTTGGATTGGGAGTCATAAGGGTTTGAAGCCTGAGTTGGTTGAGTCGGCGATGTTGAAATTCGTTGGAGAAATTAATGTGCCAATTGAGCAAAAGAATTTAGAAGTTTATGATAAGTTTAAGGATTTGCATATTGCTTTTGAGAGGGTTCATCCTTTCGTGGATGGTAACGGTAGAATAGGAAGAATGTTATGGAATTGGCATCGGGTTAAGAATGGTTATCCTTTAGAAGTGGTTTTAGAGAAGGATAGGTTTGATTATTACAGGTGGTTTAAGTGAACGATTTGGTTTTGAAGTTTGGAAAGGAGTTTACTAAGTTGCCGTATGCGTTTATTTTTGAAACAAAGGTAATTCATTATGCAACTTTATTGCAAGTAATTCCTTCTAAGTTTGAATTGTTGTCGCAGGTATTAAAGGAATACGATGGTTGTTTTGTCGAGAATAATATGATTAAGTTTTGGCCTTTTCCAGATTCAGGTGATTGTTTAATTTGTTTTTTTGAATCTGAATGGTTAAACGATGAGAAAAAGTCAGTTCTTTTTACTACTATTCGTAAGGGTAACGCTGAGAATAAGGCGTTGTATTTGCCGAATGTGGGTAAGTCGTTTAGGATTTTGATGGAGAGGATTTGAAATGGAGTGTTGTGTTTTTGGTTGTAAAGAAAGGCCAATTGCTTTAGAAATGGATGAGGATGAATGGGGTCTTAGATGTCATAAGCATTTAGACCGTAATGGCGTTTATTCTTTTATTAATCTTTCTTATGTGAATATGAATTTGATTAAGGTAGCCGAAGAGATAATTAGTTTAAAGGCAAAGGAAAAAGTGGTTTGATTGTCTACTAGTAAGCGGCGTTGTGTGTGTGGTTGTTGGTTCGTGCCTTTTTTGGACGGTGATGGGGTTAAGTGTTTCAAGTGTTTAGGGGTAAAAGAGGATTAATATGAAGATTTTGAATTTGTATGCTGGAATTGGTGGCAATCGCAAATTATGGGGCGATGAGCATAGTATTACTGCGGTTGAATTAATGCCGAAGATAGCGGAAGCATATAAGCATTTTTTTCCTAATGACGAAGTAGTTGTTTCTGATGCTCACCAGTATTTGTTAGACCATTTTGAGGAGTTCGATTTTATTTGGAGTAGTCCACCATGTCAAAGTCATTCAAAAATAAGGAAAAACTGTTTAGTAGCTAGGGGAGATGGAAAACCAGTTTATCCAGATATGTCACTTTATCAGGAGATAATTTTTTTGAGAGAATGGTTTAAAGGTAAATGGGTAGTAGAAAACGTGAAGGGTTATTACGAGCCTTTGATTATGCCGCAAGAAGTTGGTAGGCATTATTTTTGGAGTAATTTTATTATTTCTAAGGTTTTAGATAAGGACAGGTTGCATAATAATCCTATTTTGTTGATGCAGAAAAGGAAAGGTTTTGATTTAAAGGGAATTAATTGCGGTCATAGGAAAGACCAGATTTTGCATAATTGTGTAGAACCAGAATTGGGGTTTCATATTTTTAATGAGGCCTTTAAAATTAGGCAGGAAACTCTTGGTGGTCTTTGTGAATCAGCGTGATTTGGCTATTGGTAGGTGGCGTTGTCGGCAACTGTTTCGGTTGGGCACTCCGGTTAATGCGGTGAGGGTTAATGCTGAGAATAGTGATGGTCATGAGTATCGGAAGGTGGCGTTGGCTTTGGAAGCACTACGGAACGGGGAGGACTTCTTGACGGAGGCCGAGTTTGTGAATAAAGGTAGGGCTGGCCGTTGTGATTTTGTTAATTTAGACCGAGGGGTTATTACGGAAATCTTGGGGTCGGAGAAGGAAGAGTCAATCGAAGAAAAGCGCAAGTATTACCCGCTTCCTATTGATTGTGTGAAGGCATTCGCGATAAAGTTTAAGTGATTTTATGATTATGACTGTGAATGGTTGGTCTAGGTATTGTAGTTTAGAAGAGGCTTTAGAGTTCGTTAATTTTATTAAGAATGAAAAAGAAGAAGATATTATTCCAAAGGTTGTGATTAAGCGTTGGGTATGCCCACGTTATCCATATGAACGAAAGGAGTTGGTTTGAATGAAAGGAGATAGTGTGTGCAGGATTTGTAGGGGGGTAGTAAGGATTACTGGCGAGGGTAAAGCTGAAGGTTGGGGTCACGTTAAAGGTCATTATGACCATCCGTCTTATCCTGTTTGTGAGTCTACTGAGGAAGAAGCGCAGAAGTGGTATGCGGATTTTAAGAAGAAGCACAAATAGCGTTTTACTATATCGTGGTATAGTATAATCGAGTGTTTTAGTATAGTCTGATGAGTTAAAACGCATTGTAATACGTTTTTGTATTACAGGGATATTACTATTTTTTGGGATTGTTTATTTGTTTACTTTATATATTTTACAATTAAACAATTGAAGCATCTACTAATTTGACTTTCATTAGTATTCATTAGTAGTTGCGTCTTGGAAAACATATAGTCGTAACTATACTTGTTGTATAGTCGTGTCTATAAATGGGAGGAGGGGGTTTGTCCCCTTTTCCTCTCCGACACCCCTTAATTAGAGCCCGCGGTTGTTTGTGTGACCGCAACCGCAGGGAAGCAATACTCGCGTCAGTCCACACCGAATAACGCGAGGGTTTATCTTGCAACCCCCTACATGGGCTGTTGCAAGTGCCACCAGAGAGTTTCGCCTTTTGGGTTTCTCTTTGGTATTCAACTTGGCTTGTTGAATTATAAATGCCCGACTTACTAATTTTGTCGGGCTTACTAAATTCTTCTACTCTTTTTCTTGCGCTCCCCTTGGTTTGGAAGTCGCAAGTGCGCATTAAAGTATTAAGGGTTTATGTTTTTAATTCTTTTGTTATATAAAAAGGAGCAAGGGTTTCCGGTCTATGTAAGCCGGACGTTTTGACCGAGTTCCTTAGGGTTGGCTCGATTACCCTTGTGCGCTCCGTTCCCTGTAATCTATATAGTTATATATATTTTTATTATTATTGTTTAGGGGAAGTGTAGTCTAAAAATGCTTATATGGGTCTAAAGAGAAATTATTTGGTGTTTATTATGAACTGGGATTGTGCTATTAGGTCGTTTAATATTTCTAAGAGAGGAGAAAAATCTAAAGAACTTTTAGCTAAACGTAAAGAAAAGTATTATTTTGACCCAGAGTTTAGGAAAAAAAGTATGGCGCAATCATTAGTTAATCAAATAGTTAGTATTCCCCTTGATGTTTGTGAAAAATGTGGTTCGACTAAGAGTTTGCATAAGCATCATCCTGATTATAATGAGCCTTTGTATGTGTTTGTTTTATGTCAAAAGTGTCATATGGGGGAGCATAAGAATATTCGTTTGGGAAAGCCTGAGTTTGTTATTCCTCCTCTTTAGTCTTTTTTTTTCGTTTATTAATCTTTTCTTTATTCCTTCCCATATCGGCAGGCATATATATGTGTAGGTTGTTATAGTATTACCCGCAAAGGGAAAAACGGAGGTCGAAGTGAAATGATAGAAAAGTTTAGGCAGGAAGAAATAGTAACAGAGAGAGATTCTTGTCCTTTTTGTGGTGCGTTGAAAAAGCAGGATGGTTCAACTCTTGAGTTTGTTTCTACTCCGACAATTTCTCAGCATCAATGTAAGAAGTGTAAGCGGGCTTTTAAGGAGTTTGTTGCGAAGGTAATCGTTCAAGAAGTTCCTTATTACAATGGTAAGAAGTGATTGTTATGCGTTTTCTCGTTTCTAATTTAACGATTCCTGAGTTTAGTGACTTAGCGGCTACCCTTTGTTTTTTTGGTGATGTGTGTGCGGAAGTTCGGCGGGATAAAATATACTTAAAGGTGAATTGAAGTGGCTTATCAGGTTTTGGTTCGTTTTCCTGACGTTCATAAGAGCGTTGTTGAGAGGGCTAGGGTTAGTCCGGCTGTCTTAGCGGTTTGTTCGCGGGTTGATAAGAACGGGCGGTGTGGGTTTGGGGAGACGGTTAGGTTTTTGTGTTTGAAGGGAGAGAAGTCGCTTAAGGGTGAGAGAGTATGACTTTGGTTTGGCGTGAATCTAACATTTGCAAGAACTGTGATTCTGCGAAAGAATTACATAAGCGTTGTCATACTCAAACTGATGATTTGCGATTAAATTGTCCAAACATCGTTGGCGATGGCAATCTACCGCAAGAGTGGATAGGCAATCAGTATTTCGTTCCTGTTCGTGTTGCTACTGAAGAAAGCGTGATGGCAGAACGCAAAGAACTCGCAAAGAAACTAAACAAAGCAATCAAGGAAGTTGATTCCGTTCCTCTCGGTATGGGTTGTCCTCATTGCGAAGTGATGAATAATATAGAGAAAACAGCAAAGGCACTCGGAATGATGCGTGAAGTCGTGCGTGGGCTTGAAAAACGCACCGAACTTGATAGTTCGGGCGGTTCGAAATCTTTGGGATTTCAAACAGAAGGTGAATGAAATTGCGGTTTCTTAACTTCGGTTGTGGAGTGAACTCGGTTTCGATAGTCGCACTTATGGTCGCGGGCAAAGTAAAGCCTGTTGATTACATTGTGTTTGCTGATACGGGTGCAGAGAAGCAGGAGACCTACGAGTATTTGGAATATTTCAAGACAGTCTGCCCTTATCCGATTGAGGTAATACAATCGAAAGAAGGTTCTCTTTTGGATTATTGTCGAAAGAAAGTTTGCTTGCCTTCAATTTACCCGCGTTGGTGCACAGACCGTTGGAAGAAAAAGCCTTTAGAGAAATTTAGGCGTAGCAAGTGCGAGGAAGAACAAGAGGTTTTCCTTATCGGCATTGCACAAGACGAGAGCAAGAGGGCGCAGGCTTGGCGTAATCAAACGAATGTAGAATTTCCCTTGCTTGACTTGCATTACAGTAGGCAGGATTGTATTGATGAGATAGTAAAAGCTGGTTGGAAAGTTCCCGTAAAGTCGGGATGCTATTTCTGTCCTTTTTCAAACGTAACTGAATTTGCAGAGTTGAGAACAAATCATCCAGAGCAGTTTAAAGAAATTTGCGATTTGGAAGGAAAGTATTTGGAACGATTGACAGAGAACCGAATTAGGGGCTGGTTTAATCCTAACTTGCCTCTTGCGGCTTTCGTTGATAGAAAAGTCCCACAGTCTTGCATAGGTCAGAAGTGCTTGTATTGTTGGGACTAAAAGAGGTGTTGATGTTGGTTGTGGTTGATTCAATGATAAAAACAGGAAAAGAAATTCGAGAACTTAATCATCATGGCTCTATTAACGGAGTTCGGGTTACGAGAATGCGTTTTTGGTCTTGTGTGCCGCTTGCAGAACAACTACGAGAAATCGCTAATGCAATGAGTAGAAACCACGGTCTCATTTGTCGTTGCTATGAGTGTAACGCAAGGACGAAGTTGTTGGCTTTGGTTGCCGAAATCGAGGGGAAGAAAGATAATCCTCCAACCTATTGCGCGGGGTGTAGTTTCAAGTGTCAAGCAAGCGATTGTGATTGCACTTGTCACGATAGGATGCGAGAGTATTACGCGAAGAAAGCCAGCGAGGGGAAGAAAGAATGATTAGTTTTTGTGAGGCTTTTGGATGCCATCACGTTTATTTGTCGAAAGAGGATGAGGTTGGGACGTTTTGTTCTACTTGTGGTAAAATAATTAAAAGATAATTAGCTGTGTTGGGGTGTGAAGCCCACCAACCGCACTTTTTGTTTTTAAATCAGGAATAACCTTATTAACATACCCTTGTTAATATAAGTTAAATCCTCTGAGTTGTTTTCGATGGCTAGGCCAAAACAGATAGATGAACGTAAACTTTTAAGCTATTTGAAAGACGGTTGGAACGCATCCCGAATTGCTAAACAACTTGGGTTTAGTGCTGTTTCAGTCGGAAAACACCTATTAGCACTCCGAAAGGCTGGAATAATCGAGCGGAATGCTGGATTTCCTAAAACTTATTCTATTATTAGTCCTGAACGTGAAGCAAAGGTAAAAGCTAACGTGGGGGACGATGGTTTAAACCAAGAAGCGACTATAGACAATCCGCTTCGGCCTGCAGAGCCTCATAGTTGGGGTCAGGAGTATTCTTTGGAGGGTGTGGTTTTGGGTGGTCGTAAGTCTAGGCGGCCTATGCGTGGGGGTTGGTTTGTTAGGACTTGGAAGGAGAGGGAGTTTACTATTATTTGCAGGAAGAAGAGCGTTGTTTTTTGGTTAAAGGCGTTTAAGGGGATAACCGATGAGGAGATTGTGCGTAATGGGGAGGAGGCGATACGTAATCGGGCGCGGTTGTTCGGTTTGCAGGAGTCGGTTAGGCTTTCGTTCTTAAGGACGGTTCAGTTAAGGCATTGGGCTACTGTTCCAGTTAATGCCGGGTTATCTAAGATGCTTATTGAAGGAGCGGGTCTTAGAGAGAAAGGTTTTGAGGGAGTTCAAATCGAAGGAGCTAGACTTTTTGAGGATTCAAGCCACAAAGGTAGGGCTGAAAGCGTGGTTACGGGCAAAGATTCTACTGGTATTGATTGGGAGCAGGATGAGTTCGTTAGGCGGCTTCGGATGGCTATGCGTGATGCGCCTGCGCTTGCTGGCGTTCCAAATAAGGTGAAGTCGATTGAGGAAGGAACGATTGAGGCGGTTTCTAAGATAGAATTGCGTTTAAAGGCGTTGGAAGAGCCCAAGTTGGAAGAACTTAAGTCGAGTATTAAATTTGATGGGGAAAGACGGGAAGTGTTTTGAAAATATGGGTTTAATTAAACGGCGTTGTTTTGATTGTGGTTATTGTGAGAATTTGAAAATTCTGCAAGAACACCATATTTTACCTAAATGTTATGGTGGAGATAATGATATTAAAAATTTAGTTGTTTTGTGTCCTAATTGCCATAAGATTAGACATTTAGAATTTGATACGTTTATAGAAAATAGTTTAAATTCTGGAAAAAGAATTAATAAATTGACTCTTGGGGAGTTTTTAAAATTTAAGAAAGTTGAATGGGAGCGTAGATATTATATTAATTTAAGAAAAGACTTCGAAGGAAATAGTATGGACGAGAGGGAAGCACGGTTAGCGCATATTGATGAAACTATTAAAAAAATTCAAGAAACTACAAAATCTACACAAGAGTTTGTTAAAACAATTAAGGATAAAGACCGGAGAGAGTGTGCTTGATTATGGTATCGTATCCGGTTCGTTGTAGTTTTTTGGGTCAGGATAGGGTTTGGCCTTGTGTTGATTTGAAAAAGCGTTTAAAGGCGTATGTTAAGGTGCTTCGGGGAGTGCGTTCTGGTGGGGCGCGGGTTGTGGTTTTGGAGTTGGAAGGTATGATTGAGGCGTGTGGAGATTGAGTTCTTTGTCTAGTTTTATTTTAAAGCAGTCTTTGGAAACTCGTAAACGGAGGGATTTGAGGGCGCGTAATCAATACGAGTATGAGGGTCGGGATATGACCAAAAGATGGCAAAAAATAGTTAGCAAGAGAAAAGACTCTAGATGGAAACTTGGCTATGGTGGGAAAGGCTTTAAGGGATAAGGTATT
>Ga0172381_10005119_pt1 | contig 13372 bp, 11 predicted proteins | sample Leawel6488metaG_FD_119754 | JGI IMG/M metagenome (GOLD analysis project Ga0172381, IMG submission 119754) | Leachate microbial communities from a municipal landfill in Southern Ontario, Canada - Leachate well 64-88 metaG | ecosystem: Engineered > Solid waste > Landfill > Unclassified | place... | reverse complement strand
TTTAATGGGTAAACATCAGTGCCATCATCTATCCATGATTCGATACCAGTAATATCATTCCATTTAACTAAACCTGCACCATACCAATAAACCATATCTCCTTTATTAAAAGTCTGTCCTGTATTAGTTTTGGTGGGATCATTATCAATTAACCCCTGAGTTGCTACTGTGTAAGTCCATCCATCCTGAACTGTTGCAAGCGTAGGGAAATCAGCCGCAATAGTTAGCGTTCCTTTTGGAGTGAATGGCCCTGCAATATCTAATTGCGATGCAACAATCTTTCCAGAGCTATTAATCTGCAAACCAAGCATGTCTGCACGAATCCAGCGACCGTTACCAACATGCCCGGTAGGCAATACAACATTAACATCATCGGGGGTCGCTGCCGAAGTGGCTACCCAAGTAAATAATCCCCCAAATGGAGACATTGAAATTACCTCGGCAACAACACCGCTACTAATTGGTGTAACCACAAACGCTTTTAGAGCCGCTAGATTAGCTATCGGCTCAACGATTATTTTCTCACGTAAAATTGGCATAAGACCCCCTAATTAAAACACTATAATGGTGAAATAGTTGCGCCTGCGCTCAAGCGTTTAAATTTCACATAAATATCTATTTCTCCAGCTCCATCGCAAGCTGCTACTGTGCTATGAACCTGAAGTTTTTTACCAGATGTTAAAACTGTCTCAACTCCTGTAACGGTTGCACCACCTAAATCAACAGTTTTATTGGCGCCCAAATTAGCCACAGTTTCAACAAAGATATTTACTTGACCACGAGTATTATTTGATAACAACTCAAAATTAGTACCTGTTGCAAGCCCTGTTCCATCAGTTTGAACAACAACTCCCTCAATTAACAAATCACCACCGCTTGAAACACCAGTAATATCGACATTTGAAGCCTGCAAAATAGCAGAGGAAACCATCGTTTTTTTAATAATAAACGAAGTTCCAGTGCCAGCAGAAACATCAGTCAATGCACCAGCATTTGGCAAAACATCAGTAACTGCCTTAACTGCTGTTACTGCCGCAGCCAAAGTAGTCAACGCTCCTGCATCTGGGATAACGTCTGTAACGGCTTTGACAGCAGTAACAGCCGCCGCTAAAGTGGTTAATGCACCAGCATCAGGAATAACATCGGTGACAGCCTTTACAGCGGTAACCGCAGCAGCTAGCGTAGTTAAAGCACCTGCATCGGGAATTACATCAGTAACGGTTTTAATACCATCTAATTTTCCAACTATAGAAGTCATTTTTATTCTCCAAATTTAATTTTTAAATTACAGTGGCGAAATAGTCGCACCAGCAGCTAGACGTTGGAACTTTACATAAATTTCAATAGTTCCAGCACCCGTGCAAGCTAATGCAGTGCTATGCACTTGCAGTTTTTTACCTACTTCTAAAACAGTTCGCATTCCAGTAATGGAAGCATTAGTCATATCTACTGTTTTATTGCCACCTAAGTTAGCAACTGTTTCAACGAAAATGTTAGGTAGACTCTTAACGTTATTTGACAAAAGCTCAAAATTCGTTCCAGTAGCCAAACCAACAGCATCAGTTAAAACCACAACATCTTCAATTGCTAATTCACCACCAGATGAAACGCCAGTGATGTCTACATTTGACGCCGTTAAAATATCAGATGACGTCATAGTTTTCTTAATCCAAAATTCCATACCTACCCCCGATAAAATTGCGTTTAAAGCATCTGCTACAGTTACACCTGGAATCGTACTATCGTTGCCTATATCAGAAGCTTGAAGACCGCCGATAGTGCTTAATAGCTCATTGATTGCGCCACAAATACTTTTCTTAGTAGTGCTAAAGCTAGTATCAATCGCGCTACCTAATTTAATAGCAGTAGTAACGTTGGTATCTTTTAAACCATTATTTTGTAAATCAATATTTCTCGCATTGACTGTTTTAATATCAGTACCATCATCGGTAAACAATTCAATACCAGTAATATCTACCCACTTAACTACACCAGCAGCATACCAATAGATCATGTCTCCCTTATGAAATGTTTGTCCGGTATTAGTCTTTGTTGCGTCATTATCAATCAATCCTTCTGTCGCAACTGTATATGTCCAACCAGTCTGAACAGTTGCTAAAGTTGGAAAATCAGATGCAATAGTTAACGAACCTTTTGGTGTAAACGGACCAGCAATACCAAGCTGCGATGCATCAATTTGACCAGCAGCAGTTAATTTTAATCCTAAATAATCTTTACGAATCCACCTACCAGCAACTCCATGAATAGTAGGAAGCACAACATTGATATCATCCGGTGTAGCAGTTGAAGTAGATACCCAAACAAATTCTCCACCAAAAGGAGACATTGATTTGACAATTACTCTAACTCCACTATCAACCGCAATCGTGTTAAAAGCTTTCAGAGCCGCTAAATCTGCTAACGGATCTGCTATTAAAAATTGTCTTAAAATTGCCATTTTTAAACTCCTATAATTATACTGAATAAGGTGACCCTAAAGGGTCGGTGTAAACCGCAAGAGATGGTGTTGTATAAAAAAAAGACAAAGTCGAACCACCACCACCTGACAACATAATCAACCATAAATTGCCTAACTCATCCATTATTGACCTCCTCCCCAATAAATACCTGTAGCAGTAGTTCCAGTAGCCATAAGTCTCTTGCCTCTAATGTAATATGGTTGACCTGGAATTCCGCAATAAGTAATCTGCGAATCTCCGTTTAAATTAAGCCATGTGACAAATCCTGGAGCTGATACAATAACCATTTTAAATGGTTGCGGTGTATCAACTGTATCGCTCAATACTGCTAAAGCAGAAAAGTCAATATAAGGACTCACATGCAACGGTGAAGATTCTTTTTGATAAGGTGTAACACTGTTATTTGCCATAAAAACCCCTAATATTTAATAATTTTATTTGTATTATAGTTTATTGGATTAGTCTGATTGCCACCTGTTAAGCTAGTACTTTTTGCTATTGGTGGTGTTGGTGGTGCAATATCCCATGCTCCAGCAGCCACACCCGTACCTGAATTTTGCCCAACATTAGGTATTGGATGTAAGTGCGATTCAAGTTGCCAATGCTGCGTTGTACCAACAGCATCACCTACAGTGCCGTCACCCCTTGCAGTACGAGTTAATCTATCGGGATCGTTTCCACTGCCAAGTGCAGTTAATCGCGGAGACATACCCAAAAATACTGGAAACGCAAAAACAATAGGTGACATTGCTAAACCAACTCTTGCAGCAATTTGACTTGCAGTTTCTCCTTCAAAATAAAAAACAGGAATAGCAGTATGGGGTCCAGGACTTATATAGTGATAGTTTTTGCACATCACAACCGTATATGATCCCGTGGTGGTAAAGTAATTAAAATGTGCACCATGAACAAACGTTGATGCAGCTTTGCAAACTATTCTACTTGTTTGCACAACACCAGGGCCACCAGGAGTAACTACGCTAAGCGTAAATCCAGTATTAACGTCTGCAATAGCAGTACACGCTCCCGCCACCGTATTTGTAATGTTAATAGTATCTCCTACAAGAGATGTGTAATAACAAGAATCACCTAAACCATATATTGAATTAATAGTTCTATTTTTAGTAAATAAATTATATAAACGCGGGTAAATAGACGTTGCATAAACCCCTCCCGCTCCCCATGGCAACCAGCCAGATGGACACATATCAAAATCCACGGGCCAATCAACAACAGAACCAACTGGAGGTTCGGGCCTATAAGATAATGTTTTAGTTGTATAACCTGGAGTTAGAGCCAATACATCACCAATAGTATCGAAATAATTACCCTGCGATAAATCAGGAAGTTGTACTGATTTCAAAATAGATAATGATTGCTCAGCAGTTTGATGTTGATAGGGAACTTCAACCTCAGATAGATTACATTGAACATTGGTAAAGCTTAAATCAAGTGATTGAGCAAGAGGTAAATCAACAATAATTGCAAAATAATTTCCAGTACCAATGGTTTTTCCAGTTGATAATGGAATTGGCACATCAGATTCAATATTATGTTTTGCCCAAGAAGTTGTTAATTGAATAGTATTGGTTGAAAGCAAAACATCCTCAGTCGCGCTTCCACCAGATCCATAATATTTCCTATAATATATTTTAAGCACTGCGCTCATTGGGCTGATGCCTGCAATAGCAGCAATAATATGCTTTCCTTCAAATGCATTTACATCACCCACAATGAACAAATATCTTTTGTGAGTTTCACCCGCCCCAATACTTGTACATTCATGCTTAATATAATATTCTGCATTGGCTTCAACTAAATTCTCACCGGGTAAAAACTTTTTTAATGTACAATAATCTGTGGCAGTTGCATTACTCTTATAAAATACAATTTTTCCAGCACCACCACCCCCATATAAAGAATTCCCAAAAATATAATATGGGCTTACATCAAGATTAGCACTGACATCAACACGCTCATCCACATAAACATTATTATTCAAATACCTAAACTGACCATTCAAAATATAATTGGTACTATCATTTACTGTAGCAGGAGGTGTGATAGAGGTTGATTCAGGATAATCATCTGCTTCTGCTAATTTAGATCCAACGGCGTCATATAGTTCTACAAAATATGGCTCATCATCAGCAAAATAAATTGCATTAACTCCAGCACCACTATCAAGAGGAATTTTTTCATATCCTGTAATAGGGTCGAGCGGATAAGGCAATGTTCCAGCTTGATCTTGATACGCAAGTTTAGGCGTGCTATGAGAGGATGCCTTCCAGCAAAGAATATATCCAGAAATTGCCGGCTGAGCCACCTTATTCAGAAATGTCCATCGAAATGGAGGAGCCAATTTATATTTTGTAGCCATTATTGATTTTCTCCCAACAATTTATTAGATAAATATGTCGATCTTAATATGTCATAAGCTTTAGATCCCATACCTTTTGTTGCTGAAGAAATAGAAGGAATCCCAATTGATTTCATTAAAGGAGCGCCAATATACGATCCTAACAATGCGCCACCTATTTCTCCAGCTCCTCCAAGAGAATGACCTAAAGAAGCACCCAACACTGCTCCTGCTGCTTTTTGTGCAATATTTTTCCTTGCTATAGTTTTTTCAAGATTAGTTTGAAAACCATCAAATTCCTCTGGTAATCTAATATTTCTATCTTGAGCCTTAAGAATTGCTGAGTTAATTTTCTCAGGAGCTGCGTTTTCACCCACTTTTGAAATTATGTGATTAGCATTCTGTAATGGAATAACTTTTTTAGCCCAATTATAATTAGCATTATTATAATCATTAACTAGGTTAGGATTTTCTTTATATAAGAAAGATTTGATATCATTTTGTATCATAGATTGGGATAATTTATATGAATCCCTAATGTTTCTATCTGCTGCATCCAGGCGTATATTTTTTACTTCTTTTGCATTGTAAGCCCTTAACTCTGTGCCAAGTTGACTCTGTAGCTCATGTGCATTTTCTATTGTAGGATTGTTAATAAATTTACGGTGCAACGCCTTTAAGTCACTATTGTAAACATTTTTTATTTGGTCTTCTGGAAGATCGGTATAGCTCAACCCTTTATACGCATCATCAAATTTAGCTCCTTCTGCTGGTTCTCCATAAAATTTAACTATACCTTTTCCGTCATCCATGCCACTAGCAGAAAAATCAACAGGCTCAGTATTATCATAAATTGACCTCTTGCTGAATTTACTGAAAATATTTTTATATAATTTTTTACCACTTTGTGTGACTTCATCAATTTTTGATGGATTAATAAAATCATGAATTGCATTGACAATTGAAGATGGATTTATTGAATCCGCAATTTTTCCAATACCTTTTGCTAGCACGGGCAATGCTTCTCCAGCAGCAGAAAGTGCCCCACCCTCTATAGCTCCCTTAGCCCTATCATCTGGATTCATTGTCGCTCCGTAAGCAATATTTCCCATCCCGCGACGTAGTCCACCCATTAAACCTTTACCACCTCTAATGGCTCCAGCAATTTTTCCTATTGCTGGTATCGCTTCAGCAGCTTCTAACCCGGCACCTCCAAGCGAACCTAACCCTAAATAACCAGCTAAATTACCCGCAATTTGTCCACCCTGATACGCCATATCAGATTTATTCCCCAAGACTATATTCTGTAATTTCACGCCCGGAATTAAACTTAAAATATCCCTCATTTGATTAGCCACTGCGTCGCCAGCACCCAAAACTCCCTGAGTAGCTGGATTAGACAATATTTTATCAATACTATTTTTAACAGAATATTTTTGCTTAATTGGAGCGGCAACAGGTATCTCTGCCTGATCTATCATTCTTCCAGACTCGGGATCAATTCCATCTTGTTTAAGTGATTTATCTATATCTTCAAGATTAATCATTTTTTAACCTCGGAGTATTTTTTTCTTAAATATAATTTTTCTCTTGGCGTTAAATATTTCAAATCACTTGCACTTTCTACGTCAGGAGTAAAGGCTTCGCCATTTTTTACGGCATTAATTGCCTGTGGAGTAAGATAATCATTCCATGACTGTTGATATTGAGCATTAGTTTTTTTATTTTGAAAATCATACGAAGGTCGTTGATTTTCATATTTCCCCCATAACGATTTTGCAAGCTGAACAGGCACTCCCTTGTCTTTAGCTGAATTTAGAAAATCTTGCATCTCTTCAATTCTTCCAGATTTAGAAGTAAGCCAATCTCCTATGTCATCAATGTTTCCAGGATTCATTGACCTATTTAATTTCAAACCACTCGCAAACTTCAATTCGTAATTTGTCAATCTATTGGTTTTCATTAATTTTATAATCAATGATTGCATGTTTTGCGCTGCATTATCTGCATTTATTTCATTTGTAAAATCATGCCCAGCAGCCGCTAAATAAGCTGCTGATTCTGCCATGCCATGAGCATTGCTATAGCTTGATGGCATTGAACCTTTTGTCTGTCCTACGAAAAGTGATTTATTATAAGCATCCTTAAATTGCCTAATTAACATGTTCATCTGTCTTGCATCATCAGACAGATCTCCCACGCTATCTTGTGCCTTGTTATATTCTTTTACATCTGCTTCGCCACGAGCCTTTGCCTCAGATTCAATATAAGGTTTTGCATTTAAAGCAGCCAATTGCTTTGCTCCTAAATCAATCACATGTGGATTAGCAGCAGCTTGAGTAAAATCTATATGAGAGCCATCAAGTTTTGGTTGCTGACCCACACCTTGCCCACTTTGATCTGCTGGCTGTCCTGTCAACTGAGTATATTTGTTCATCTCAGGTGCAGTCATTGGAACGCCTTGTGCGGTTCCAGATACGCTCGGAATGCTTGATGTTGTTTGTGGAAGCGTAGGCAATGAACCACCGGACTCCAATGCTGCTCTCTCCGCAGCCTCTTTTGCTGGTCCTGATATTTTACTGAATGGACCCCAAGCTGCATTAATGCCATGTAATTGAGCAAGAGCATTAGCAGATTTTTGAATTATCTGATAATTTTTAAATGCTTCTTGGACAACGGGATGATCAGGTCCAAGCATTTTACTAACATTGCTGTAATAATTATAAGCACGCATTAACTCGGGCAATCCTTCGCTAAGTTTTTGCTGAATTTCAGCCTGTTGCATTGGTTCAGCATACTTAGCCTTGGCTTGCTCAATTTGCAACTTAGGAACTCCCATATCCAATTGTTGCTGCAAATTCTGCGTCTCTAATGGCGCATTACGCATTTTGCTAAACATATCCACATAACCACTAATCACGCTAGATAGTGGGCTTAATGGAGCTGTAGGCATCGGTACATTTATCATAAATATTCTCTATAACATGCTTAAAATCATTGGTAGAATTGACATTATGCTGCTACCGCCTCCTCCACCGCTTCCGCCAGAACCTCCACCTGATTTACCAATTCCACCAAATGGGTTTCCATTTTGTCCAATAGGACTGCTAAGCCATCCAGCACCAAGTCCAAGCAATTGTTGCCATGCTTGTCCTTCAGTAGATTTTTCACCAAATTGCGCTTGACCTAAATTTCCAAGCAAGCCAGCAATATCTTTACCCTGCCCAATATCCCAATTGCCTTGCTGCAAAGCTGTGTTTGCTCCCATCTGCCCAAGTCCTTGCTCACCACTCAAATACTGATTATTAATTCCTAAGGCATTTTGTAAGTAATTCTGCTGGTCTTGTGATGTAATACCCTGACCATACTGCATCAATCTTTTTTGCAGTGCGCCACTATCTAATGAACCACTTGCCGCTGCATTATTATTCAGCGTGTCCATCATGTTTTTAGTCTGAAATGTAGCCCAAGGTGAAGATTGATACTGGCTCATGATGTTATTCATAAAGCCAGTAGGATCTTTCATCTGATTAAGGCGCGACGTATAATCCTGCATTCCAGTCATGCCAATTTGCCCATATGGTGCAATTCTGCTTTGAGCAGATCCATATTGCTTGTTCATTTGATCCATGGCTGCTCTTATTTGACTTTCCATGTCTCTATAACCAGCAGCTTGATCACCACCTGTAAGCAAATCGCTAAACCATGACATAATAAAATCCCCTATTTAATACTTCTATAAAGTTCGCGCCATATGCTACGAACCGCATCAAACATCAAAGTAATCGAATCACCATTTTTAAGTACTGCGCTAATATCTAGCAGCTCCACTCCATTTAATTCTGCAATGGTAACTGTTCTAACATTATCAGTTCCAAGATAAGTGATAATTTGCCCATCAAATCCAGCTGCAATTTGAGGATTAATCGCTGATTGCACATTTCCAGCAGTACCACTAATCACTCTAATCAAAATATTTTTTACCTTTACATGTACTAATGACTTGGCGGCTACTACCGATAAGGTTTTTATCGGAGTAATACCTTCATTGATTCCAGTCATTACATCGTTAAACCATCTTTTTAAACCATCACTCGCTTTGCCTTTATCATCGGCTACATTGGTATTTACTAACAAATTCACTCTATCAATAGGCATAAAACTAAACTCCCTTATCTGATAAAGTTATATCTATCCAAGCACCCAAAACAGTAAAATCAACTTTAGCACTCGTCTCTATTCTTGGAACAATCCCACGATGACTTGTGGCGCACGAAGTGAAGATTGTGTTGTATGTTTCAAGTCCAATTCTTCCGATATCTGCCCTTACCCTATTTCCAAAAACATGACCACGATCAATCGAAAAGCTACCAAGAACTTGAGGAACTTTTTCCTCTCCAGTAACTGCACCAACGCCTTGGTGCAACTCAACATTAAATCTATTGAGCGTTATTTTCTTACCCGTCTTGTCATAGATTAAATCGCCAACTCTTACTCTATTAATATTTACTCCATCATCATCAAAATAATTAGTTGAAAACTCATACAAATAACTTTGATTATAATGAGTTAGGTAATGCTTGTTCCCAACAAACAAGTGATTCTCACCAAAATGCCGCAAATCTTTCTTGTACTGCTTTTTAAACCATCGGTTTGTCGTGATGCAATAACACAGCGTTAAATTGTCCGTAGTCCAGTTAAACGTACAAAATAAATATCCATTATTTTTATGCACGTATGAGCTAACATCGCTTGGATTAGATAAAGACTGTATTAAACAATCCACAACTCTAGTGCTTACAGTTCTTGGTAAAGATCCTTCTTCAATCATCTTAATCGAACCAACACCTGATTTAGCTGTAGATAAAAATAATGCAATACCTTCTCCCAAATCATCAGATAAACTTTTAGGTGATTCGAGTCCGTACGACCTAACACCATTCATATCTACGGCATAAGGGAATAAAACATCATTCACGATATACCAAGGCTCAATACTTTCTCTACCAAAAACATACATCCTATTTCCAACTGTGACCGCTCCATTAACCACATCACCATAAACGCTATTGCTTGCATAAACACTGGCATCCCAAGTTAAATAATCCTCAATTGCGCTAACTTGCATCCTGTTAGTATCGCCAACTCCTACGCATCCCCTATTACCAAAACTAGCGCAAAAGCTAGGTTTAGCAGGAAAATCAGGATGAACGATTTTCTGAAACACGCTAGTTGATGGCGTATAAACATATCCATAGACGCCATCTGTAAACATTAATTGAGTCTTGTTATGGCAAATCCAAACTTTAGAATCTATCGACTCAAGTTGCCCAACGTTATTTATGTTCTCGTAAATATCAATCGAAAAAACATAATGCCCAATTACAAAATATCCAATATCGTTAAATTTAAGACTTCCCCTACCTCCATGCTCCACCTTCAAATCTTTAGTTAGCTTAGTTCCTTCAGTTCTTTTTAAAACATGTCCATTCATAGCCGTTGGATCAATTACCTCATATAAATTCACCGTATTACCGGGATTTACATCAGATAATTCATCTTTTGTATAACTTCCTACTATGTCATATGGCTGTTGCATTAACTGTTCCAAAAGTTATATTGAGACTGCGGAACATTTGCTAATGGGTTTCCCGTCTCAATTGATAAATCATCATCATTCGAACCATATACCACGTTCTTAACTTCTGCATGTGCCTCTGCTGTTTTCTCATCCCAATTGCCACTACGATTTCTAAAATATAATTGCTGTGCAGTTTCGTAGATAAGAAATGTTTGCATGTAATCAGGCATTGAAGTTAAAGCTGCATTCATGAGCAAAGGACTTAATTTGAACTTACCCTTAAGCGTTACAACATATGCAAATTGTGGTGCTCTAAAAAAATGCACAAACATACTTCCGAGCTGATCTCCAAGCAATCTTTGACAATACGCTTTATCTGGTATTCCAGATAAGTTTGTGGGGCGCATCATATTGTAATATTGAGTATCAGTAGTTAACTCAATTGGGTATTGAATATAATCCTTGAGCAAATCTATAAATTTTACGCTAATAGGAGGATTGTTAATAATATAAACAGTATTGGGATCTACACCCGCAACGTTTCCTATCACGTATTTCATCTTACCGACAACCATGTTGAAATTTAAAATACTGTCATAGGCAACAGCTTTGGGACTTGCGTTATAAAGACTGATTTTATAGTTAAGCAATTTTAATCCATCTTCCATTTGCTTTTGCGTGTAATAGTTATCAGAAGGCATTACCCCCAATACTTCATACGCATCAACGATAATATCATTTACTGTTAAAGTCATAACCAACCCTATAAAACAAGGGGGAAGTTATCCCCCTCATTTTAATTAGTAATTAAGCACCAAGCACTGCAACACAACGATCTTGCAATACAGTTAAGCCATAAATGATATCCATACGAGTCAAAACTTTATCATAAGTAGAATCGTAAGTTTCTAAGATACGAATTGAGATACCAGTTTGTGGGTCAGTCTGTACGCCTTTCGCTGCATCTGGAATTGCTTTAGGCATAATTAGTGGAGGAGCTGCAAATAGAATTGAGCTTGGATGATAAGCCATGCCAACGCTATAGGTTTTTGCAACTGAAGCGCCTGCACCAGTACGAGCAGTAGCCAAATATACTTGCCCGCCAATTTCAATATTACCAGTCAAATTACGATATGGGTGTGGATCATCAGTAATAATCGTAGTATTAGCAATTGAGATCGGAACCGTAGCAGTACCACCAATCGTTGAATTAACGTCTGCTGTTACTTCAAAGCAGGCTAATTTACCAGTGCTGGTAAAATCAATTGGATTGACTAAATAAACTGGATTGCCAAGAACATCAACGCCATCAACATAGATCTTGTCGCCAGCTTTAAATACGCCAGTTTGACTTGGTAAAATACCAGTAAGTGCTAATGTAGCATCGCCACTTACAGTTGCGACTGCAATTGTTCCTGCAGTGACAAAACCAGCGGCAGGAGCGGCAACAGTATCACCAGTACCCGACAAATGATTGCGAGTATGAATGGTACTGAAGAAGTCAAAACCACTTAAGCGACCAATCATTGCATCTTCAATGATATCTTTGACTAATGCAGGTTGGAACAGTGATTTTAAACCATGACCAACGTTCTGATACATATCCTCACTGATAAACGCATAACGTTCATCATAAGGCATGCCCAATTTGTTCATTAGTGAACGAGCTGCCCAAATTGTGGACTCATCAGATAATGCAACACCTGGAGTACCGACAAAATTAGCTGCTTGTTTGCACATCGCATCAGCAACCGCTAAATCAACAACGCTTGCTAAAGCTTTTGCACCTGGCTCAATGAATCGTTTGAAGAAGTCTTGACGTGCATATAAAGTTAAATCTTTGGTTAAGAAATCCAAGACAACGTGCTTGCGTTGATCAATAGTTAAATTGACATAACGCTCGCTGTTATCAAGAATTGTAGTAATAGTCGCGCCATCCCCGACGACATTGTTATTTGGTCTTTGAACTTGTAAAGTAGCACCTTTATCCTTGTGACCATTGGTGAATTGTTTATCGAAAACTTGAGTGGCAGTGTTGACAACTTTAAGCTGATTTTGAAATGCAATCAGCATATCATCGGCAACGTCCTGCATTGTAACGTAAGTATCTGGCATTGTTGCGTCTCCAAAAGATTATAGTGGCGGCGCAAACAATGATTTACTATCTTCTTTGTTGCGCCCTCTGTTGTTTAAATAAAGCTTTGCGCTCATCGTAACTTAATTCATGTGGTGCTTTAGTTGTTACACCAACACCATCAGGCAAAGCTTGTGTCTGACGTGACGCATTAGTTTTAAAATTAGGAGACGGTCTATTTTTATCAGCAATACTTAGCTCAAGTATTTTTTCAAATTGAGTTTCGCTATCAGATAAAAGCAGCTCTTCAAAAGCTAGCGGATCATCCCTTTCCAGTTTAGCTAAAACCTTTAATCCATTATCTTTCCGTGATGCATATTTAAATACCGAGTCCGGTATTGAATAGCTGGAAAGCCTACGCTTTAAATCTGGTATTTCCTTCTCTACTTCTTTTATCTGCTTAACTAACTCATTTATCGCGGGCTGCTGCGTTAATAAAACCGCATCATGATCCGCGTGCATCTTAGACAAATCCTCAGGACTTATATTTTTTGGAAGATAAGTTTTTAGCTTAACATCCCAAAACACATCCGCCGACTGACCTTGTCCTTGTTGCCCAGCATATTGATTCTGTCCCCATTGATTCGTAGGGGCAAAATTACTACGCGCTCGCTCTTCCTCTATTTTCCTATCTGCTTTCCTTCGCTCGATATTTCTAATCTTAGCGGCTTGAGCATCCAAGTCCTCTTTGGTAAATCTTTGCTCTTCTGCTGGTACTTGATCCTGCCTGCTCTCATCAACTTTTTCGCCTTCTTTATTTTCGGCAGCTTGTTGAGACTCAGTAGGAGTATTTTGCTGTTCTTCTAAACCATCAGTAA
>Ga0172381_10005118_pt1 | contig 13375 bp, 25 predicted proteins | sample Leawel6488metaG_FD_119754 | JGI IMG/M metagenome (GOLD analysis project Ga0172381, IMG submission 119754) | Leachate microbial communities from a municipal landfill in Southern Ontario, Canada - Leachate well 64-88 metaG | ecosystem: Engineered > Solid waste > Landfill > Unclassified | place... | reverse complement strand
GGAATAAATACTCATATATCTGTGTCCGTTTCTTTATTTTTTATCACTACATCAATTACATCCTGCAATAGGCAAAGGGTACAAATTCCAGTTAATAGAACCAAATGATAAATAGTTTTCATTTTCAATCCAAATTAAAATGCCTGCTTCGGCGAGCAATACCGCAACATTCTACACCCTCGAAAAATTGTCTTTCCATATCGATGTATTGCCTTTTTATTCCAATCGGAGAAAGTATTTCAGACGGTTTATAGTCTTTAGTATTTTTATGGGTTTGTCTATATGCTTTACTCGCTGTCGCCTTGCTTACCAATGTATTGCAAACAGGATGAAATTTATTAAACCTACTCTTTGGCGTGAAGGGTAATTTACAACCCTTGCGATCACAACCGATTCGAGTTTCAGGTTTTTTCATATTACACCTTATTCGGGTTTATGATGCCAATCTCGGCGCGTTCATGTTTTCTGTCCAGTAAACGTCCGCTGATTCTGTCAATGTGTAAATCGGCACTTATCGAAAAATCTGTCCTTACCGGAAAGGGTTTCATCGGTTTTATGCAATGCTTAGGATGTGCAATGTGTAAACCTTTTTGAATGTTTATCTGTCTGCGCCTCGAGCGTTTCCATCGAAGAATACGTTTGAACATTTCACACTCCTTTAAAATAGTTAATAGGATATAATCCGTTTGTCATTTGAAACCTGCGCAATCTAAAAAGATAGGAAGAACCGTGACGATAATATAATTTTCTTGGTTCTGAAAGTTTATTCCACTCTTCAGAGGATTGTTTTGAAATCGTGAATTCAACATCCGGTCGTAACTCTTCTTTCGTGTAGAAAAAAGAGAACAACCACTCAAGAAATAATTTAATATATTTCATTGCTCTGCCTTTCTTCAATTATTCTAATTGGTCTCTATAGCTTTTGATAAGTTTTTCCATTTCCCTGACTCTAAAAGATTCAAACTCTGCCGGATCTCCGCCCTTTTGTTTGTATAAAACATAAAGCACATTTCTTAATCTTTCCGATGGAGACTTCTGATTAGAAAATTCCGGCTTTGGTTCGGGCAATGTCTCTATTTCTGCATCGGTGAAATTTCCAATCTTAAAAGCTATTACACCCTGCTGGTTCAAATACTGGAATAATAACGACGCTTCATTTGCCGAAGTCTCAGACATATTAAAAACTAGATCTATCGTATGGTTAGCCCGGGACTTAAAGCCGGAAAAGTCTGCATACGCTACAAATGTTTTTTCTTGGTCGGTCATTATAAACGCTGCCCTTCTATTATCCCTTTTTCATAATTCTTTATGCATATTATATTCCATTTTTGTCATTTTATTAATCGTCAAAAGCATATCTTGATACCCATAATGGCATCTTTTACAATAACATCCAATAAATTTAACTTCGATGTTTTTGAATCTGCCCCTTGTAAAGAGAGGAACCCATTTATGTCCAAATAATTTGCACCGCCTCTTTGTCATAGTTGCTCCTCTGTCTCGCTCATTCTCCGCTTTCTCTAATTGTGTGAAGAGCCAAGCAATAAATCTATAGCACCACTGCTCATAATCATAAAAATCATTAAATCTTATTAGTGGTTTCTTATCCCCTGTTTCTTTTACATATTCAAGTTCGTAATTCATTGTTTTAATTTCTCCATTTCGGGAAAGTTAAGTTTAGCAAACTCGCCATGCCACTCTTTTGCTACTTTATCATACGCCTTTGCCGCAGAAACAACGTCATGGAACGTTCCTAATCTTATTTGATTTCTATTTATTTTTATTTGAGCAACGATGTATCTATTTTTGTTTAAGGTCACACCCTTGTATCCGATTTTATTCTTCGACGTAGCAGGTCTGTTCACTGAGTTTTGACGATGAGTGCAAATTCTAAGGTTTTCTTTTTGGTTGTTCAACTTTCTTTGCTTCACTTATCCATACGGCTATAGTTTTCCAATATTCGATTTTGTTCCGCAATATTGGTGCGCAATGTGTAACTTTTTCGTTTTCAATAACAAATCCGGCACAAATTTCTTTGTAACAAACTCTGTAAAGTCCATCTTTTATTAAGAATTTTTGCCAGCACCTCCAAATGAACTGCCGATACCTAACAGAAATCCGAAATTATACCAAAATCCATTATTGTAAGATGCATAGATCGCGACACTGTCGTCAAACCAAGACCAAATAAATGCAAATGTAGCGATTAAACCGTGCCATAATCCATACCAAAATCCAACTATATTATCCGGTGGAATTTTATCAGCACATCCGCAAAACAACAAACATAGAACTGCAAACATAAAATACTTTTTCATAAATCCTCCTTTTATTTATATGTCTATTTCTATTTTTTCTAATTCGTTTAATGCTTGAAACTGTGTATTATGTATAACGAATTTCTTCGAAATATGATAATGTGCAAAATACCAAAAAGATGGTTGATGAAATTCAAACATTGCTTGTAATAACTGATTTGTTCTTGAAGGAATATTGAATTTCTGTCTCCAAGTAAGTAATACTATTTTTGCAATTTCTGGACAATCATGTGATATAACAATTCTTGGTTTTACTTTTTTATAGAGATCCAAAGCTGCATTAGAATCTTTCATGAATAATTCTTCTTCATCCCACCAATCTCTTCCTTCAATCCTCATTGCTTTATCATTTGAATAACAATCATCGCACATGTGTCCAAGTTTCTTACACTGTTTGCAATCCATTTCCTGCTTGGATAGTTGTTGCTCAAGAAATTCGATATAAAGCCGAAGATTAACAGCACTCCAATAACTTATTTTATCGGGAAATATTCTGCCTCTTTGTCTCTCAAACTCTTTTCTTAGTTCTTCCATAACTACTCCTTATAAATAATTCACAAACTTCCATCACATATACTGCAAGTAATTTTTCCTGAATGACACCAACATACATGCTTAAATCTATGTCTTTGATGAAACAAGAAACACTATATTTTCTTAACCATCATATCCACTCCTTAAATTAAGAGTGAGTGATAACAAAATGCTCTGATTACTTGCGTATCCTCTACCATACGCCCGATGCACATTGAAGTTTGTGCAAGTATAAGTGAGCATCGAGACTCTTTCAGCATCAAGGTTATCACTCACTTGGATTGTTTTCGCCGGCATTCATCAATTTATTAAAGGCTTGTATCCGTTTCTTTTCCTTTTCTATCGCTTTATGCAATTCGGGAGTTTCTTTGTCACCAAATAGATCTCTCAAAAATACAAACGCCTGAAATCCAAAAGCCATTAACCAACCGGCAGCGGAAGCCCAATCATCATACTGAATAGACTTGCAGAACATCCCTACGGAAATTAACATACAGATAAAAGTGAATGATAGAAACATATTGGCTCCTATATTTGAGATGTTGTTATCTCTTTAAATGGTAATTCTCCGTTCTCTGCTATCGCTTTCAAAGAAGCTTCAGAAACATTTTTTTGCGCTTGCCGATAATATGAAGACTTTAATTCTATTCCAATTGCTTTACGATTATTTAAAACCGCTCCATATACTTCTGAACCAACACCCATAAACGGAGTTAAAATAGTTTCATTTGGATTACTCCAAAGAATTACACAACGCTCTATAACATCAAGCTGAAGCGGATGAACGTGCTTTTCATCTTCCGATTCTCTTGCAGCTTTAAATGGTAATACACGATCAATTCTTATGTCGTCCCAAAACGCAGAAGCATATTGTCTCCAAATCCAATGAGAAAAACGATTTTCAATTTGATTCCCCTTCCATCCGCGATAGGGGATTAGATTTTTCGGAATCTCTCGTTCACCTGCGTAATTAAATAATCCATTCGGATGCGCAATTGGGATTTTATTTTCCCCTTTCTTACGGAAAACAAGTAACCAGTCCGCCGATGCAACGCTACAACGAGACGAATCCTCGACTATGGTTTTATGTGCGAGATTCTTCGCCATAGTTCTGTTACGGACCCCGAGAGGTTCTTTCCATATTGCATAACGTGCGATATAGTGGAATCCTAATTTTTCGTGAAGACGGATAATGTCCCCGGGAAAGTCAATCAAATAATCTGTTCCGCTGTTTCCGCTTGGAATATCCATACAATGCACTGCCGTCATTCGCCCTGGAAGTGTTAATCGAAAGATTTCTTTTACAACATAGGCATAATGTTCAAAAAATTGTTTATAGTCGTTACAATTTGACAAATCCCTGTCGTTAGACGAATAACAATATAAGCCGCCAAACGGTGGGGAATAAATAGAAAGATGTACCTTGTTGTCTGGAAGAGATTGCATAGTTTCAATGCAATCAGAATTATAAATTGCGTATTTATCGTTAATGTCTTGTGAGATTACAGCCACGACGGTATCTCCTCTTTTTTTGTGAAATTAACAGAACCATTAATTTTTATAGACTGATTCATATGCTCTACGAGAGACGAGAACATACTATCTGCCGCAAGAGCCTTACGCTTTAAATTTTTCATTATCATTCTTTCGCCTTCTGTAGTGATAATATCTACCGATACTGGATTCTTTTGTCCAAACCTCCAACACCTGCGAACACCTTGATAATATTGCTCGTAAGAATGAGATGGGAAAAAAGTGATATGAGAACAATGCTGAAGATTCAATCCCCAAGCTCCTATTTTAGGTTTCGTTACAAGAACCCTCGCCTCTCCTGAAATGAATGCAAGAAACTTTTCTTCTTTTGATTCGTCAGAATCAGATCCTGCAATTTGAATTGAATCAGGAATTAATTTCTCTAAAAGATTACCCTCATCATTCATATGACACCAAACAAGAGCCGGTTTAGCTGTATCAACAACGAGTTCGGCGGACATTAAACATCGTTCCTTGATTGTTCGCCTTCGTTCTATTCTTTGTTCGTATAATCCGATAGCCGGAAGATTAAAAAGCATTTCAGGTGGTGGTTCTTCTATCGATACAAGATGCTCTTTCTCTTCAAGCGAAGGAAGTATAAACTTATCATCTTGAAATCCAAAATCAGAAGGCTTGCGCAAGGCTCTTGCCCACGATGAAACCCATTTCCAAAAAGATATTTCTGCGTGTCCTTTAAATCTCCATTTTACAACTTCTCCGTAATGTCTTCCGGTTGAAGAATTATTTGCGTCATTCTTAAAAAATCTGTTAAGCATATCCATATGACCGAGTTCCCCGAGAACTTCAGAAGAAGTTCCAAGTTCAATATAATCATTTGGTGCTGCGGTAGCAGTTGCCAGTAAACGATATTGAAGCTTCTTTGCAAACTCTGTAACGTGGTTTCGTATCGCTCCGTCAAAAGATTTTAGAATACTGCTTTCATCGCAAACTATCCCGGCGAAATCATTGTGATTAAAAAGATGAAGTCTATCATAATTGGTTACATTGATTCCGTCGAATAATTCTCCCCTATGAGATCGATGTGCCTCAATATCAAATTTAGCCGCTTCTTGAATTGTTTGAGGTGCTACTGCCAGAGGAGTTAATATCAATACCCGCTTGTTTGTTTTCCGCACTACGTTTTCTGCCCAAACCAACTGCATAGGAGTTTTTCCAAGACCACAATCAGCGAATATAGCAGAACGCCCTTTTCTTAAAGACCAGTCAACAATTATTTTTTGAAAATCATAGAGGAAATCTGGTATCCATAAAGGATCAAATCCATCTTCCCCACTGTATTGCGCTTTGTTATTTAAGAACTCTTGGTATTTATTTTCTTTTCCCATTCTTCTCTCGCTTTTTTATACTGAGGTTTAATCCATTCTCGATATGTAGTGTCCATATCCGGCATATCGGCAGTCGCGTGTTCTGAAAATTCATTATAAGGTATTCTACCGATTCTCTCGAATAGATATTTATATGGTTCTGGCATTTTCAAAGAAACACTTCATTCGATAACCAGTAACAAAATGCAATCACGAGAACCAAGAAAAACAATTTAATCTTTGCACGCCGTTCCCTCTTTCTAATTTCGTTAAAGCTATAGTATGGCATATTAACTCCGTTAAACTTTTGGTTTATCAAAAATATCGATATCATCCTCATTCCAAATTGAGACTATAACTGCGAGCCAAAAGAGGACTATTAGTGTCCAAATCACACCTTGTATAATCCCGGAAATTTGAAACTTATCCATTAACAAATATGCAAGAGCCGTCATTCCCCATGGCATTCTTGCCGGGAGATTGGTTCGTTTTATTGTTTTTGTTTTTTTCATATTCTCTCCGTTGTTTACTTTCCGCAATTCTCAAAAAATTATTTTAACCTTCTATCTTTGCCGGTTAATTCCGTAACGATTCCCATTTCACAGATTCTTGAAGATATTCTTTCGTCAATTAATTCCGCAATCTGTCCGAGTGAAAGATTACTTGTAATGATTGTCGGTTTTACTTCACGATACCTCCGATCAATGAGTAAATAAAATATTTGCCGTGACCAATCGGAGACCTTTTCAGAACCAACATCATCAATGAGAAGCAGCGGGGATTGAACATATTTTTTTATTACATCTTGTTCGTCTGTCGAATTGCTATTGAAAGTAGATTTCAATTCTAAAAATAAATCTACCGAGGCAAGAAATCTGATAGGTTCAAAATATACAGACCTGAGTCTTGCTTCGTCTATAATTTTTTCTGTAATAGTTTTAATCACATATTCACGCGCCCATTGTTTCATTAACGCAACGGCTAAATGAGTTTTCCCAACTCCGCATTTGCCTCCGATGAAAACTGATTCACCGGACAAAATCGCGTTTAAGTTTTTATCGATCAATTCCTGATTACCTTCAAAATTTGATAGGCACTTGTCAACATATCTTTTTGGTATTGAAGATCGTTTGATAAGTGCTGTATAATATTCACTGCGTGCTTCTGATAACAACTTTATCGTATTTCCCGGGTTCTGCTGCTGGTCTTGTTCCTGTTCCATTTCCGTTTCCTTTAAGTTCAAACACGCCCTGCCATCCATTCTCAATAGATGCTTCGAGCATTTTAATTGCTACGTTACAAGAATATCCACAGAGTTTTTTTAATAACATATCTCCAGCTCTCTGCGTCAGCGGTTTTTTTATTTCACACCGATGTAAAACAAATTCATCGAATGTTCTTTTAAAATCTAAGTTATTCAAATATTCAGGAATCACAAAAACAACAGTATTCTTTTCTTTTATCTTCTTCTTATCTATTCTATTCTTCTTCTTATCTACTTCTTCTTCTTGCTTTGAAGTGTCTTTAAAGTCGCTTTGAAGTGTTTTACCGTATTTTGTGTAATTGTCTGAATATTCGGCAAATTTCTTGCATTCAATTATCAGTTCGTTTTCTTTCTTTGTTGCCAGAAGTTTACCAGAAGTTGAACAGAAGTCCAACATAAGATCAACTTGAACCCGCCTCTTGTGTAACTTCTCCAGATAATTAGACCAACTTATGGTTAGTAATCCATTATCACCGTGATACCCTATTAGTTCGAGAGTCTTGAACCAAAAGGCATAACCACTATCGCCGAATCTTCGTTCAATATCTTTTACAAACAAATCATCCATAGCATTTGTTAGATGTTTAAACCACTTCATTTATAATTCCGGTAAAAAGTTAGCCCACCTATAACCAGAGGTTGCGACACCGGACTACTGAACGTATTCAGAAGGGATCTGGAAATAAATGGGCTATTTTGTTTTCGGTTCATTCAATAATCCTATCGTGTCGCACAAGAAATATATACCCTAAAATATTCATTGTCAAGTTAATTCGTAACTATTTTTCAAACGGTTCTAACGGACTAAAATTATCCCTCAATATCTGACCGACCGGAGACTCGAATAAGCTGTTAGTAGATTTTGAGAGATTGTCTTGAATCCTTTTAAGCAGCGTTAAAGTCTCTTGCCGTTCCCGGATTATTTTCACTTGTTCGCATATTGCCGGTTTAAGTTCTTCCGGGTTTAGAGCATAAAAATATCCAGTCTGTGAAGATGAAATTGGTTCTTGCTTTTCTCGTAGGTAATGCACGATGTGATAAACATCCTCACGTTTTATTATAACATTATACCTTGCTGCTGCCTCGACAATTCCAGTAGATGAAATTGGATTATCTGGCGTTATCTGTCCACGCTCTCTCGAGAGTTTCAAGAAATTCAAAACTCTCTCAGCTATAGGTATTAATTCAGTGTTGAGTTGCATTGTCAACTTCTTTTATTCGTTTAAATATTTCATAAGCTACTTGTGGAACTATTGCGTTACCGATTGCTGCAAGTCTGTCCAGTTGTCTGGGTATCCCATCAACCACTCGCTCAATTTCGGGTTTATCCATCCTTCTTTTATTCCAAGTTCTGGTATTAATCCTTTCGTTCTTAATGTATTGTGAAAAGAACTCAACATTTTTCTTTTGTCCGATGCTAACGGAGTAGGCCATAATCCACAATTTTTTTCGTGTATGTGGCGCACCAATTTCACACGCCGGTATAATTTGCCATTGCACATCATACCGTTCTTTGGCCAAGTCCGACAAAACTCTGTTGAAGAATCTTCCTTGTTCAGTTTTAAGCAATTCTGATACGTTCTCAAACAATGCGTATCCGGGTCGTATTCTGCTAATAGCTCTGATACATTCACTCCACAAATCTCTTTCATCTTTGCTTCCTCTTTTTAATCCTGCTTGACTGTGAGGTTGACAGGGGAATCCTCCCGTAATGAGTTCTGCTTGCCCTTCTTTCCATTCAATCTTTGTGATGTCACCTAAGCACCTACTTTCTGGAAAATGTTTATGATATACTTTGCAAGGGAACTCTTCTATTTCACTATGTCCAACGTTTTCATATTCATCACCCCAACACCACTTCGCAGTTAAAGCAAATCCGCCTATCCCCGAAAATAAATCAAGATGTTTCATCTCTTTTCCAACTCCTCAATATACTTCCAATTCCACTTTACCATCTCTATGACTTGTTCAATGGTCACTTTTTCGTTTTGAATTTTACCATGTTCTTCGTGTTCCAGGGGAACGATACACAAGTCAGTAGATTTTAATCCAAAGACTGAACCGAGAATGTGATGCGGGTCTTTCACGCGCTCGGTTACGAAGTCCTTATACCTCTGGCTTCTGTGTGGTTGTGTCAGTCCAAGATTCCGCAAGCGATGGACAAATATTTCAAAGTCAGTTTTCATAAACCCTGCATCTATACTTTATCTTGGGTTGCACGTTGCTTCTCCTGTATCATTTTAGCAATTCGTTTTTCGTCAGGTGAATCTGTAAAACCACACTCCGGCGCACGACGTAAGACTTCATAAATCAATTCCCGGTCAGGCGAATCGAATCTTTCGATAAACTCTGCAAGTGCTTTATAGTTTCGTTTCATTTTTTACCTCGTAACGATTCAAGCTAACCGTTCCGTCTTTTGACTCATATCGCATCGACATTAACAATACAAAAAGTTCATCTGTGAAATAAAACAGATTCGCTTTAGTGGGATGAGATTCTGTTTTACGAGTTATAGACTTAATACCGAGAATATCCGCAACAACAATAAGTTTCCTTGCGTAAAAAGCCCGGAACATCGCTTCGTCAATAAGAATACACGCCTTTTCGCTTTCATCTTCAATGAATATGCCCGTAGGTTTACTTGGTAAAGATAACTTGCCTTCGCCCTTGCACTCGGGGCAATCTCTTTCTTGTTCGCATTCACTACAAACAGTTAATCCCTCTCCGCCACATTCATTACAGTCGGATTCTACTGTTTCCATCTTTTCAACTTTGGGAATAGAGTCAAGCGCGGCACGGAGTTCGTCGATAATAATTATTCTTGAATGCCCTTGTTCTTCCGGGATTACACGTTCGACATTAATCTTGCTTTCAAGATACCGTTCATCTTTACCGTCAATCGAAACAAGAACGTGTCCGTTTGTTGCATAGGTTTTTCCCGGCCTCGTGAAAGGTTTATCCATGCTTCTCAAATCGTCACTGTCAATAAATAGATTTAAGATTTTGTCCTTTATTTCATTTTCCATTTTCTTTCTCCGTTAAATTCTCCCGCCTCTCTGGATTTTCCAGTGTTGTGTTAATGAGACATTGAGTGCTAATTCTCACAACGCAGAGGCGGGATATTGTGATTAATTATCGTCTTATAGATACATCTATGTCCTCAAAGAACTTAATACCGGGATAAACGCCGTCGCGCTTATATTGCTTCGCCTGAGCATTGATAAACGATGCTTTGATTTCAATCGCTTCAATAGGAACCTTACCGTCAGCAACGGCTTTAATAAATAACATCGGATCGGTTATTTCCGCTTTCCAAGTCTTTCGTGTCGGAGCCGATGCAGTTGTTCCGCGTGTCTGGGTTTCAATGATTGCCGGAGGTGGAACTATGATTTCAGCTTCACGTTTCTCTTTCTTCGCCCTTGCCTGTTCTTCGGCAATTTTTTTCTGGTATTCTATCTGTCGTTTCCGTTCCTCTTCTTGCCGGATTTGTTCTTTTTTAATACGCCAGGGCTTAATCTTACCCTTGATTATTTCCTCTGCTGCATCGGTAGATTTTATCAGAGGTCGAAACATTCCGTCTATATATTCCGAGATTTCTTTGAATGGAGCCTTTTCCGATACTCTGGCTTCTTCGATTTGTTTCCCGAACCGTTTTATTTCAGCGCAGGAATCAATTGCCATTTGTTCCTCTTCATCGCTGTCGATGGTTATGGCTTCAGCAATTCGTTCTGCCTTAACCGATAAAACTTTCCATTGAGTGAGATCGATTTTTATATCTTCAAGTTTAATGATTGCAGTAGTTGTCATTTTGCACCGTCCTTTAATTGTTTTTGAGCAGCGACATATATTTTTTGTAAGGATTCTTTTTCCTTCGGTTGTAGTTTATCAATATCCTTCTGGTTGATAGACTTCCATCCCTTTAACGCTTCAAGATTCGTTCCCTTACGAACCATCTCCTCAAGATTGTATTGTAACTTCTCAATCAATGTTAGCTCTTCGGCAGGGAGAAGGGTTTCTTTCGGGCCGAATGCCTTATCTAACGGATCTGCAACTTGTTCATTTAATTTCTTCTTGAATGCAACGGTTGCTTTTGCTTTCTGCTGATTTTCGCCGGTCGCTGCATCTGACATCCATTCAAGATATGAGTCAGGCACATCAATCCATTTCGTTCCGTTGTGTTTCTTGCCAAATTCCATTATCTCATTTCGGGGATCGAATTGATTGAACGATGCACCCTGAGCTTCTTTTTGAGGTAACGGTTCTTGTATGTCGGCTGGGAAAGAATCGTCGAGTTTTTCAGGAATTTGTTTTGTTGTATCCGCCGATAATGCTTTAGTTGAATTTTCAGATTGATCCATTTCATCATCACCATAGATGCCGGATAAATCTTCCGGGCATAACATCCGTAAGACACTTTCCTCGGCAACCTTTTTAATCATTGTTTGTGGAAATTGTTTCCAGAACCTTGTTGTTTCGCCAGTTTTTGTTTTGCCGATATATTCAGAAAGCGGAACTTCGTCATAATAAGAACCCCTGTCCTGTGTGGAGATTTCACAACAACCGTATATTTCGCCCTCCATTTTGCGGACGGTTCTCTTATAGGAAATGATTTTAACGTTCCGCTGTGCAATAGTTCTCATTCCGTCGAGAGACGTTTGAATGGTATAGCTTTTAATCCAATCACCCTCTTTTTTCGGATCGCGTTCATTGCGTTTAATCATATGCACGTGTTTAAGAAATGGATCGAGATGCTTCCGTTTGCAAACTTCAAAGAAGTATGCAATCTGCGACTTATCCGCGCCGGCAGGTATTACCTTGTTAGATATGAGCAATACTATTTCTTGTTGTGTGAATTCAGTTTTCATTATGTTCTCCGTTTAGGAAGAAGTTCATCGCCTCTTCCAGTCAAAAATAAAGCCGAGGACTATTCCTGCAGCTATCATTCCTAATCCGATGTAAGTCATTTAGTTTTTCCTTTCTTGGGTAGTTTGCCGGTTAGTAAATAATTAAGAAAGTCAACTCGATGCTGATCTCCTTGCCTATCAAGTGGCCACCAATAGCCATGATTCTCTTTTGCTTTAAAACATTCCTTCGCAGTGGAATATTTGAACTCTGGTAAGTATTTAGATATGGTTGTATAATTAATATCCAAAGTATTTAAAACATGACCTATAGATTTTTCTAACCAATAACATAAACCACCTCCGATTCTATTTTTCGGCTTATCTTCAATGCCATTGATTGCTATTTTAATTGCTTTTTCTCTTTGCTTCTTTGTAATCTTCATTGTCTCATCTCCGTTTATTTATGCTAACACTTGCCGTAGTTCTTCATTAGATAACGGCGTGAATTGTTTTCGAGGTGCATTAGGATTAAAGTAAATCGCTCTGTTATCAAAATCCTTCGCAGTGTAAACAGGTTCAACAAGTTCCGGGTTTTCGATCTTTGCGATGTTCCAACACTTGCTGCACATCCGGCCATTATCAAGATTCATTCTCAGTTCGTTTTCAGGTAATGAATCTCCGCAATACTGACAAATATCTTCGTCTTCAATTTCTATTTCGCGTGTCATTTTGTTTCTCCCAGTTTTGTCATTTTGATTCCGATTCCGATTACGCGCTTGAGGCATTGCTGAAATGGTATGTCCCTTTCCTTCGCGCCGGATTTTACTTTGTCATATTGCGATGTTTCCATTCTTACTACTTTTGTTTTTTTCATAGGGTGTCCTTTATTAAATTCTCTTTCCGTTAATATCCACTTCATAGCAAGGTTGAAAAACTCTTGGAGCTTTGATCTTATTCGGATAAACTGCATTTTTATGCACTTTAATTTCTTTTACCAAAACAGGACAAGCCATAAAGCGTGTCGCTTCTTTATCAAATCCAAGTGCCATAACAGGCAAGGGACAGAAATTTAGCCCACCTCCGCATTCTTTTTCTCCGCCGTCCCAGTCTGGGGCTGTCGGAGTTGTGCCGGGAGAATATAAAAAACCCCAAGAACTTTTATAATCATTGCGGAGAGCTTTATACAATATTACAACACCTTTTTTTATTTTAACATCATAAAAATTACACCATTGCAGTGCTGTTTTTATTTCGGGAAGTTTTATTAACACTCCACCTTTGATTTTAGATTTTTTGCTTTGTTGTGTAACCGCGACATATCTTGTTGCCCTTACCTGCGATGAGTCGTAAGCCGTTACCTGCGATGAGCCGCAAGCCGTTACCTGCGATGAGTCGTAAGCCCTTACCTGCGATGAGTCGTAAGTCGTTACCTGCGATGAGCCGCAAGCCGTTACCTGCGATGAGTCGTAAGCCGTTACCTGCGATGAGTCGTAAGCCGTTACCTGCGATGAGTCGTAAGCCCTTACCTGCGATGAGTCGTAAGCCCTTACCTGCGAT
>Ga0172381_10005117_pt1 | contig 13378 bp, 15 predicted proteins | sample Leawel6488metaG_FD_119754 | JGI IMG/M metagenome (GOLD analysis project Ga0172381, IMG submission 119754) | Leachate microbial communities from a municipal landfill in Southern Ontario, Canada - Leachate well 64-88 metaG | ecosystem: Engineered > Solid waste > Landfill > Unclassified | place... | reverse complement strand
GATAATATCGCGGGTCAGTTATAAAACTTAATGGTCTTGCACGTATTTAAACCAATACCCGAAGATAAAGGCGATAATATCCATTCCGAAGACAACGGCTGTCGCTTCCAAATGAATATTTCTTAAAAAAAATACGGCGTTACCAGCGGCCGAACCAACAGCGGCTAAAGCAAAATAAAACCAGAGGGATTTTATTGAACTTTTGGCGCGTATCCGATATATGGCCGCGCCGACAATCAGCGGTCCGAAAAAAATCAAAATTGATGATAATATCATCAAGGGGATAATTATTAGTACCGTAGCAGAAACCTGCAATTGGAAGGCCTCTGACTTTTTAATTCTTAAAAATTTTTCCATTTTATTTTCATTTAAATATTTTAATGAACTATTAACAAGCTTCGCCTCCGGTATAGCCAACCTCGGTGTTTATTACCCCAGGCTGTTTTCTGATCAAATCTTCCAATCCCCAAAAGCAACCCCCGGCTAAAACTATTTTTTAGACATATTATTATTTTCCTTCAATAAATTTTAATGAGATGGAATTGACGCAGTGGCGGATGTTTTTGTCGGTCAGATGTTCACCACTATAATATTTTAATTTAATCCATTACTTTTAAAGACTAAATTTTGATTTCAATAAATACACATTCTATATTATTTATCCATTATTTCGTAATTCTCTTTGTCGCCATTTACCCGGACATAATCCTCACAGCCATCAATGGAAATAGACTTGCATTTACAGTAAGTCATTTTTTTCTTGGTATCACTAAAAATCTCATCACCGCATTTTTTGCATTTGATGAAAGTTTGCTTTTTAGTTTTGTTGGCGATTTCCTGTGACATATTATATTATTTCTTTTTCTTCTTAGATTCTATAAGTTTTTTGACTTCACGATCAAAGTCAGAAATATAATTTTTATCCTGCTCTATTCTAAATTTTTCATATTCTTTGAGTGCTAAAGCTTCAGCCACTTCGTGACTAATTTTTCCAGCATTGGTCAAAATTTCATATTCGCTAAATTTGAGAAAAGCATTGAGTTTTTCCACCCAATCCTTCATAGACATTGTTTTGCCTCGCGCCGCCTGCATCTCGGCATAATCAAGATACATATTACCAATGCGATTTAAATGTTCCATCTCTTTTTTGTCCAAATAATTTTTAGCGATTACTGTGTCGCTCGGCATAATTTTACCTTGAGGGGATCGTCTCCAAGAAGTTAATCCCATTTTGTCTTTTTTGCTACTGACTCGGTCCGAGATAATTTCCGCTGCGGTTTTACCGGTTATGGCAAAATGAAGTTTGTTTTGTACGGTAGCAAAAAATTCCTTACTTTCATATGCCTTCGGGGAATAATCTATTGCCGTTGCATAAATATCGGTAATTTTTTGATATATCCTACGTTCGCTAGTACGGATATCTTTAATTTCCTCATAAAGCTCATCAAAATATCTAGCGCTAAAACGAGAGCCGTACTTCATGCGATTGCTGTCTAAGGCATAACCCTTGTGGATATAACTCTTTAAGATGCCGGTAGCCCATTGACGGAACTGCGCACCTCGCTCAGAGCTTACTCGATAACCGACGGCGATAATGGCCTCAAGACTATAAAAAGCAACTTTTCGAGAAATCTCTCTTTCTCCCTCTTTTTGAACTACCGAGAATTCCTCGGTAGTTGATCTTGAATCAACTTCATTCTCCTGATAAATATTTTTTAAGTGTAGTGAGATATTATCTGTTGAACAATCAAAAAGCTCAGCCATTTTTTTCTGAGTTAACCAAATATTTTCTTCGGCAAACAATACTTCAATATTCACCGAGCCGTCGGGTGATTGATAGAAAGCTATTTGATTGTCTGGTATTTTTTTCATAAAAAGTAATTTAAAAACTCTCTTTTATGCATAAACTAAGTCTATTTTTGATCATTATCTTAGTTTTTACATGTATCTACTTGTAATTAACAATCTCCCAATAACCAGCCCAGCCATATTACTTTTTCTTTTTTATATTGCTTGTCTCATCGAGAAAAATACTCAGGTCGGACTGCTTGATTCGCCAAGTGCCAAGTTTGGAGGCCTTAAGACGACCAGATTCAATATACCGATTTACAGTCCGAGGATGCACTCTTAATATTTTGGCGATTTCAGGAATTGTAAGAAGTTTTTCAATGTCGTTCATAAAATATTATTTAACATTTAGATCTTGCCATTATTTTACTCTTTATAATTTGTATTGTCAAAAATGCGTAGTTTTGTCATTTGTCACTGTATCATCCAATTGACATAGTAATTGCCTTTTCTGTATTGGTTCACTGATATAGTACAAAATTTAGTGAATAGGTGGCATAAAATAAGTCTGATTCACTAAATTTTCATTTAGCGTTTCAGAAATAAGACAAAAGTGTCTCAAAAGTGAAAAGCAGACTGGAAATAGCCTTAAAAGTAACTTCCAGTACATATTTGAAAATCGTTTTTGTCCAGTTGCATCACTGTACTGAACAAAATCCGGACTTTTTGCACACTTTTGAGGCGGTAATATAAGAATAAAGAGATTGCCGGTCCGAGAATAATAACCTATTTGGCCGTAGAATTCACACCATTCATAGCTGGCAAATCAAAATCTAAGATTGCCCCTAAAATGCAAAAAGCCCGATCCGCCAACTGGCGAACCAAGATTCCTGTAATGATATTCGATCAACCGAACTCGGTTATATTAGATACCGTTTGGGGTGCCCAGAGAGAATTGAACTCTCGATAACAGGACCACAACCTGCTGTGTTACCACTACACCATGGGCACCATTTACTTGTTTCTATATTGTGAAACGTACGCCCGGGGGGAGTCGAACCCTCGTCTAGAGCTTAGAAGGCTCCCGTTCTATCCGCTGAACTACGGGCGCAAATAAATAAATTATCCTAACAGATAATTTAGGTTAATATTAATAAAAATATTACTTATTGTCAAATACCAGTTTTTGCTATTTTTTGCCTTTCAAAATTTTATTCTCCCGATCTCTGCCGTAAAGCCTCATAAATAATAATGGCGGCCGACACCGACACATTAAGAGAATCAATCCCTGCCTTCATCGGAATCTTAATTAGTTGGTCAGCGCCTGCCAACCATTTTTCACTAAGCCCTTCGGCCTCCGATCCCAAGATTATTGCCGCCCGGCCCTTAAAATCAGCAACGGTATAGCTTTTGACGCCAACGGTGGCCGCCCCCAAACTCTTAATTTTATTATTCTTCAACCATTCCCGAGTTTCCTCGACGGTAGCAATAATAATATTTTCCGTAAAAACATGGCCTTCGCTGGCGCGGATAACATTGGGATTATAGATATCCGTCTGTCCGTTATTAATAATCACCGCTTTTACCCCGGCCGCATAAGCCGTTCTGATTATCCCTCCTAAGTTTCCCGGTTTTTCTACGTTTTCTAAAATAACCAATAATATTTTATCCTTTACTTCTAAATCTCCGAGCCTTTTGTACTTTGCTTTGACCACGGCTAAAAAGCCATCCGGATTATCTTTATAACAAATTTTACTAAAAACCGTTTTAGAAACCTCGATTCTTTTTTCCGGCTCGACGGCGTTTAGAATCGCCGCTTCGGAAACAATAAGCTCCGGGCAATAAAATATGGACGTTATTTCAAAATTGCCGCGCGCAGCCATCTCTATTTCGCGCCGACCGTCAATCAAAATCAAGCCGCTCTTTTTGCGGTCGCCCGCTTTTTTCAAAGCCGAGGTATCCTTAATTAATTTATTAGCTAAACTGGTAATCATAATTTATTAAACTTTTTATCGCCGTACTTCCTATTATATCAATAAAACCCCGCTGTTCAAAGCCGGGGTTTTATAATAGAAGATAATAATTTTAAACCTTTTAAAATTTAGACATTGTCTGTGTCCCAACACTGGTCGACCCGGAATATTTTTTATTGCCTCTTTCCGGAAATTCACTAACATCAATATCATGGGCAAATTTTCTAAGACTTTCGGAACCCACAATCGTGTGCATATCAAAATTCCCGCCAGCAACCCGCTCTCTGGCTTTTTTAATAGCCATTTCGGCGAGAGCAAAGTCTTTTTCACCGTAAAGCATTTTGTTTAAGAAGCCCTTTTTTCTTGATTCTACTTCAGTCTGTATTTCATCAAGTTTTTGAGTGGCTAATTGGATGAGTTTTTCATTGCCGGACTCTCCTTGTTTCTCCTGATTAGCAAAATTTTTTATTTCAGCCTCAGCGGCCTTTAAGCTCCCAGCATCTTCGCGCTTAATATCGGCCATAATTTCCGGCTTAATATCCTCGACTGGAACAAATTCTGGCTGTTCTTTTTTTTGTTCGTTTTTCCCTTTTTCCGGGGTCATACCCGTCTCTTGTTCAAAATTTTCCATAAAAATATAGTTAATTATTACTTTTTTACTTAAAATAATTATAACACATTATTAAAAATAAATCAAGTCCCTTATTAATTACTAAACTTATATGTTATAATTACTCCATAATTATACAATTATTATGCCAATCCCACAACTAAAAAAAACTTCTCCTCTTTGGAGAAATGGGCAATCATACTATAAACGCCAATCGTCTCCGGTTAAAAAGAGGGGAAAAAATTGGAAAAACAAGCTTAAACCGCTCATAAAACCTTTCTTACTTTTAGCTCTTTTTGTGCTAATTTTCGTGATTATTTATGTTTTTTGGGTTTCTCGCGATTTACCTAACCCAAACCAATTAATGACCCGCGAGGTGGCGCAGAGCACAAAAATATACGATCGGACAGGTGAAAATATCCTCTACGAAATCAGCGGCAATGAAAGAAGAACTTTAGTGGCCTTAAATGATATCCCGGATTATGTAAAGCGGGCGACGATTGCCATTGAGGATAAAAATTTTTACAAACACGGTGCTTTCAGTGTTTGGTCAATGTTCCGAACGGCCATAACCAACGTTATTTTCAGTCGGAGCGCCGGCGGATCGACCTTGACCCAGCAGTTTATTAAAAACGCCGTCTTAACCAATGAAAAGACTATTACCAGAAAAGTAAAAGAGTTGGTTTTATCTTACCGCCTGGAAAAAAAATTCTCTAAAGATGAAATTCTCCAGATGTACCTTAATGAAATTCCTTATGGCTCAAACGCTTACGGCGTCGAGGCCGCCAGTCAAAAATATTTTGGCAAAGGCGTAAAAAATGTTTCTTTGGCGGAGGCGGCTGTCTTAGCGGCCATAGTCCAGGTTCCCAGCCGCTATTCGCCTTACGGACCCAATAAAGATATCTTGCTCAGCCGGAAAGATTATGTCTTAACTTTAATGGCCGAACAAGGTTATATCTCCACAACGGAACGCGATGCCGCCCAGGCGCAAGAAATAATTTTTAAAGGCCCGGAAACAAATATCACCGCCCCTCATTTTGTCATGTATATCAAAGATATCCTAGGCGACAAATATGGAGAAAAAATGGTTGAACAAGGAGGATTAAAAATATACACGACCCTGGATTTATATAAACAAAAGGCGGCGGAAGAAGTAATCACGGAAAAAACCAAAGATTACCCGAAAAAATTTGGAGCTAATAACGCCGCTCTAGTTTCTATCGATCCGAAAACCGGACAAATTCTCGCTATGGTCGGCAGCCGCGATTATTTTGACGATAGCATTGACGGACAAGTTAATGTGGCGACTCGTCCGCGCCAACCCGGATCTTCAATGAAACCAATAGTCTACGCGGCTTTATTTGAAAAAGGCTATACCCCCGACACCATTCTTTACGATGTCGTGACTAATTTTTCTACCGATCCGGCGCAACCCTATGAACCCCATAATTATAGCGGACAAGAATTAGGCCCGGTTACTATCCGTAAGTCTCTGGCCGGCTCATTAAATATCCCCGCCGTAAAAGCGATTTATCTTGCCGATATAAATAACGTTATCGACCTGGCAGAGAATCTCGGCTACTCAACTCTCTACCCGCGCAGCCGCTTCGGCCTCTCCTTGGTCTTAGGCGGCGCAGAAGTCGAACTTTTGGAGCACGTTAACGCTTACAGCGCCTTCGCTCGTGACGGGCAGATTAGCCCTATTGTCAGCATCTTAAAAGTCGAAGATAAAGACGGACGAGTTTTAGAAGAATATCAGGCCTCAGAAAAAAAAGTTTTAAATTCTAAAGTAGCTCGGATGATAAACAGCATCCTCTCCGATAATGAAGCGCGGACTTATGTATTCGGCGCTAAAAATTATTTAACTCTCGGCGATCGGCCGGTAGCCGCCAAAACCGGAACAACCAATGATTTCCATGACGCTTGGACAATCGGCTATACGCCGTCTCTCGTCACCGGCGTCTGGGTAGGCAATAGCAACAATAAAGCCATGAGTGGAAAGGCTGATGGCAGCGTGCTGGCCGCTCCTATTTGGCAGGCTTTCATGAGTAAAGTCTTAGGCGATACGCCGAAAGAAACTTTTAAGACTCCTGATGATTACAAAACCAACAAACCGATATTAGACGGAGTTATCCCTACGGAAAATATTAAAATAGATATTTCAACCGGCCTGCCGGCTAGCAGCTCTACCCCCTTAGAATTAACCGGTGAAGTCGTCGGCCCGGCGTATCACAGTATTCTTTATTATGTAGACAAGAATAATCCCTTAGGAGATTCGCCGACCGATCCGAGTACCGATCCCCAATTCAATCTTTGGGAAAAGCCTGTCAGGCGCTGGGCGGAAAAAAACGCCTCTTCCACACCGCTTATTTCCAGTCCGACGTCCTCAACTAAGAAACCGGTGGTGGAAATAATAACCCCGACCAATAACCAAATAATTTCTGTAAACGCTTTGGATGTCCAAATTGAAGCCTTTTCGACCGATGGAATCAGCCATATTGAATACTATCTGAATAATAATCTCTGGTACTCCGCTCTTAATACTGCTGCTATCAGCCAGCCGATAAATTTCTTGAATAACGGGTATCAAACCCTTAGGGTTGTTACTTGCAATAATGCGGAAAATTGCGCCGAAACATCAGTTAGTTTTAATTTAAATATTTTCAACAACCCTATTAGTACCGGCAAAGGCGATCTAAAAATTACCAGCCCGGCCTCTAATACCAACATCAAGGCTTCTTCTTTTCCTCTGCATGTTCAATTAGAAATTACCCGACCGGAAAGAACGGCTTCGGTTAATATTTTAGTTAAAAACATTTCTACTGGTAATTTGACTACTTTAGGTGATTTAACCTCGCCTCCGGCGGCTACTGAATTTTTATGGCAAAACGCTCCTCCGGCCGGAACCTATCTATTATATGCGCAGCTTAATGATTGGAATGGCGATATAATCCAAAGCAATGAAATAAACTTAGAAATGAAATAACTATAGTGACAGCTATTATAAAAACTATCCTGGGCGGGATAGTTTTTTTATAAACCTATTATTTATTATTTTATATTTACTGTCTGATTGGCATTATAATATAAAGATAGCCGTCATCCTTCTCCGCCTTTAAGACACAGGGAGTATTACTGTTTAATATACCAATCCGCACAAGATCGCCATTAATATTATTTAGGCCATCCACTAAATAACGGTAATTGATAGTTATTTCATTTTCTCCGCCGGTTATGGTCGCTTCTACTTCCGCCTGGCTTTCACCGCTCGCCCCTGAGAAGGCGGACACAATAATTTTATTTTTAGAAAATTTAAGCGTCACATCATTTATTCCGGTCTTGGAAAATAAAGCCGAGGCTTTCACCGCTCGCAGCAGTTCCGGCCGCTCTACCAAGACCTCGGTCTGGCTATGCGTGGGAATTATCTGTTTATAATCAGGATAATGCCCGTTTATAAGCCGAGAAATAAGATCTACAGAGTCAACAGTAAACAAAATTTGATTTTCCGCTATATAAATCTTAACTTCTGCTTCTGATTCTAAAGCGCTCATATCAACACTATTTAATATTCTTAAAAACTCCTGGGCAGTTTTAGACGGTACAATTACTTTAATGTCATTTATTATCTCCGTAGCGGCGGCTATAATCTCACACTCCGCCAAACGATAACTGTCAGTAGCCACCAAGCTTAATTTATTTTTCGAAAAAGAAAAAAGAACACCGGTTAATTCCACTCGATTCTCACTATTAGAAACCGCAAAGACTACACTAGTTAAAGCCCTTTTTAAGTCATTAATTTGGCAGCTTATAAAAGCTTTTTTAGGAATAACCGGAATAAGTGGGAACTCTTTGGCTGATTCTCCTTTAATTTTAGTCTTATAACTCCCGCACTCTAATTTTAGTTCCCCATCCTTTTCCTCTAGATTAACTTTTTCATGTCCATTTAATAAATTAACATATTCGGTAATAAGTTTAGAATCAACTGTAAACTGCCCCTCATCTTCGGTTTTGCCACGCAGTTGATGGATAACGCCTATTTCTAGGTTAGTGCTGACTAGCTCAATATTCCCTTCCTTGGTTCTTATTAAAATATTATTAAGAATCGGTAAGTTAATATTTTTAGAGGTGACATGCCCGACTATATTCAAACCTTTTTTTAAGTTTTCTTGTAAACAGATTAAGCGCATATTATTTAATGGTTATTATATTATTAATTTATATATATTAAACTAATAATAATAACAAGGACGGGGATAACTTTGGACTTCTTTAATTATAGGGTTTTTTGTTGGTCTTTTGTTTGATTTTCTTGGGGAAAAAGTAATGACTAAAATGTCTATCTTTTTTTGTGGTTTGGGGGAAAGATAAGTTAAGTGATTTTTATCAACAAGTTATTATTTTTTTTCTTCAGGACAGACACAACTTATTAACAGATAATTCCACAGGAATAGTTAGTAAGAAGAGTTGAAAAGCTGCCGAATGGAATTTAATTCTTGCTTTATTTTTTCATTTCCTAGCTCGATAGCCTCGCGGTGGATTTTGCTGTAAGAATGCATGGCGGTGGTATGGTCTCGACCGCCAAGCTCCGCCCCGATGCTCGGGTAAGAAGTTCCGATATCTTCTCGAATAAGAAAAATAGCTATTTGTCTCGGCCAAACTAATTCTTTTTTACGGCTTTTCCCGACCAGGTCTTTATAGGTCGTGTTATAAAATTTAGCGGTTGTTTCAATTATTTCTTTAGGAGTGAGAGATTTTATTTTTATATTAGAAACATAATCGCTTAATATTTCTTTGACGCTTTTTAATGTCGGAACGAGTCCTTTGAATTGGTGGGAAGCGATAACTTTAATTAAAGCCCCTTCTAGTTCGCGGATATTGTTTTGGACATGATCACCAATATAAGTTAATATTTCGCGGTCTAGCGGACAGCCTTTTTCAATCGCTTTTCTTTCTAAGATAGCGATCTTGGTTTCAATATCCGGCTTACCGACATCAGCGACCATCCCTGATTCAAAACGGGAGATTAGGCGGCTTTCTATGGCCGGGATTGATTTGGGCGGACGGTCGGAAGTCAGGACAATCTGTTTATTGTTTTGCTGCAGCTCATTAAAGGTATGGAAAAATTCTTCTTGAGTTCCGTCTTTTCCGCCCATGAATTGAATATCGTCGACCAGTAATAAATCGACATTCCGGTAGAGATTTTTAAATTCCTTCGCTTTACCGCTCTTAACCGCTTGGATATAGTTGTTGGTGAATTTTTCGCTGGTCGCGTAGAGAATCTTATTGGTTTTTTTGGCGACGGCATTACCGATAGCTTGCAAAAGATGAGTCTTGCCGAGTCCGACCCCGCCATAAATAAATAAAGGATTATAAGATTTGCCTAGATTTTCGACGACGGCCAAACAGGCGGCGTGAGCTAATTCATTTCCGCGTCCGACAACGAAATTTTCAAAAACGTAGCGCGGGTTTAAGCCGTATTGTGTTACCGCGGTTCCGTCGTTATTATTAGAACCAGCATCAGAAGTTTCGTTTTTTTTCTTGATCTGGTTATTAGGGGTCGCGTCTTCTTGATGATTATTATTTTCCAAATTATTAACCATCACTACCGGAATCGGGCCGCGTCTTAATTCTATCTTATAGATTATTTCTTCTATTTTTTGTTTAGTAATGTTTTCTAAGGCGCTTAAAATATTCTTGTGGTATTTTTCTTCCAGCCATTTTTTAACAAAAGCATTCGGGACACAGATTATCGCTCGATTATTTTCAAAAGAAGAGATAAAAGTATCTTTAAACCACGTCACAAAATTGGCCCGGGAAAGGCTTAGTTCGATTTCTCCTAAGACGGCCTGCCAGATTTGTTCGCTAGTCATAGTAGTAATAGATTACCCCGAATTATAGATAGTTACCGCAGATTTATATCAAGCTTTATTATATTAGATAAATCGGTTTACCACAAGTTTGGTTTCTGTTTATGATATGTTGAAAACAAGTGGATAAGCAAGTTTGGATTATCTAAAATAATTTATTGACTCGAGCAAATAAAAGTGTTATCTTATAGAAGAATAATAAACTAAATTTGATCTTATGCCGAAGAGGACTTATCAGCCTAATAAGAAGCGCGCTAAAACAAAACATGGCTTTATAGAAAGAATGAGCACTAAAGACGGTCGTGATGTTTTAAAGCGCCGCCGCGATAAAGGACGCAAGAAATTGACAAAATAAGCGTTTTAATACGCCAAATGTTGAAAAAAACTAACAGGGTAACAAAAGATAAAGAGTTTGACCGAGCTTTTAAGACCGGTCAATCTTTTTATACAAAGCTTTTTGGAATTAAGGCGGCTAATAATGATTTGCCAGTAGTGCGTTTAGGTGTTCTAGTTAGCACTAAAGTTAGCAAAAAAGCCGTTGTAAGAAATAAACTTAAGAGGCAAATTAGAGAAATAATCCAAAAAGATCTGCCAAAATTAAAAATTGGCAAAGATCTGGTTGTAATTGTTTTTTCTCAAATATTAGATAAAAATTTTACAGAAATAGAAGAGATGATTATTTCGGCTCTAAAAAAGTTGAAAGTATATAAATAGGCTAATATTAAATAAAATATGCTGGAATTTATTGCTTATTTTCCGCGCCGCCTGGTTGTTCGCTTGATAAAATTTTATCAAAGAACGCTTTCATTTGATCACGGCCCGCTTAAATCCGCCTATCCGCATGGTTTTTGCCGTTTTAATCCGACCTGCTCGCAGTATGGAGTAGAAGCTATTGAAAAATATGGGCTTATAAAAGGAGGGATTATGACCAGTTGGCGTATTTTACGCTGTAATCCGTGGAGCAAGGGCGGAAATGACCCGGTTAAATAGGTCGGCTGGCTCGACTGGCAGCAAGTTTAGGTATAAGATTATTGAATAATTACTTAAAATAATAATATGGCAGACATTTTTACAACTATTTTTTATCAACCGATTTTAAATCTTCTCGTTTTTCTTTATAACACTATTTCTTTTCATGATTTTGGATTGGCGATTGTGTTTTTAACAGTTATTCTTAAGCTGGTTCTTTGGCCGTTAGGGCGTTCCTCAATAAAATCCCAAAAATCGCTTCAGGATTTGCAGCCGAAACTTGATAAATTGAAGAAAAAATATGCCGACGATAAGGCGGGGTTGAGCCGGGCGACTATGGATTTGTATAAAGAAAATAAGGTGAACCCGTTTTCTTCTTGCTTGCCGCTCTTAATCCAATTGCCGTTTCTTATTGCGGTCTATAGAGTTTTTCGCGATGGAGTAAACAGTAAATTAGATTATGTTTATAGCTTTATCGCTCGGCCGGAAACTATCAATCTGGTTTCTTTTAGTTTTTTGGATTTAGGCAAGCCTAATATTGTTTTGGCGGTTTTGGCGGGGCTGGCGCAGTTCTGGCAAGCGAAGATGATGGTGACCAAGAAGCCAGCAGCTAATATTCCGGGAGCAAAAGACGAGAATATGGCGGCAATAATGAACAAGCAGATGTTGTATTTTATGCCGGCGATTACGATTTTTATCGGTATTTCTTTGCCGGGTGGCCTGACTCTGTATTGGTTTGTCTTAACTATTTTTACCGTTTTCCAACAAATGTTAACTTTCCACAAACATAAAGATGCCGCTATCGAAAAGACCGTCGAAGGGACAATTGTTAAATAACCGGCAAAAACCGCAAGAAAAATAAATTAGGAAAATAAAAAAGGAAGACTAATATTAGTCCTCCTTTTGTTTTTAATTAATAAAAATTGTTTTTTCGGCCGCGTTAGTGCTATGAGCGGTTAATGTCCAAAAAGATTTTCTTCGGTTAAGACTACTAGCTTTTATCCGAATATCTTTATTAGGATAGGCTTCTTTCAAAAAACATATCCTGGATATTGCCGGCCAATCAACGACTTTGATTTTTATATCCGGGAGGCCATCGCCGGTAGTGTCGGTTGCTAATACAATAAAGTCCTCGCCTTGTTCTTCTGGCACGACAAAAGTGATCTTGGTATCTGCCGGCACAATTACTTCCTTAATGTTTTGGCGGCAAGAACAAATAGATAATACGGTGGCCAGGGTCGTAAAGAATAAAAATAAAATTTTTTTCATGATTTTATTTTTAATTGGTTTGCGCGTTTTTGAAAAACCCCAAGAAGCCGCCAATTTTCTCGTTGAAGCTATCCAATGATATTGCTCTGGAATGTTTTTCCAGTTGCAGCCAATGTTCTAATTTAAGAGCATCGCTTAGTTTTTTACCATAAGAGGAGCCAAAGATTGATACTGAAATAACAGTTATTTCAGTATTATCATTTATTTCCAGGGCCATGATTTCTTTTAGGCGGCAGAGCGATAATTCTGCCAAAGTAACATTAAGGAGGCTTAGCGTCCCCACCGTGGCTTGTTCCAAATCTATTTTGCCTAATATAATACACGAATGTATATTTAAGCTGATTAACTTCAGGCCGCAAAGAGAAATATCTCCAGAGACAGTAACACCACTCAACAACCCTCCTCCTTTAATAATACTAGCAGCCTCTTCTCCGGAAAGCACTGTTCCGGAAAAAAATTTTTTTGTTAAATTTTCCATTATTTATTGGTTTTAGTTTCAAGTTAATTTATTTAGATTAATTACTAAATTCCCAAATCTTCAAGGAACTTGGTAATTAATCTAAATTAACTTATTTTTTAAAGGGCAATTTAATAGTTAATTGTATAATGTTTTAAAGGATATGTCAATAGTGATTTGATTACAAAAAATCTACCGATAAAAGGTAGATTTTATAAATTTTGTTTAAATTTTAAATATTTTTTGCTAATTTTGAATATTTGGAGAGGAACTGGAAATAACCGGAATGCCGGCGGTCGGCGTAGAGCTCGTTGCCGCTTGTGGAGTAGAACTGGCGGCGACACCGGTTAAGCAAACTCCCTGCCAAGGAACATAATGAGAAGAAAATCTTTTCTCTACTGTCCGGGTTGAAGTCGCTCCTTGGTAAGTAACTGTATAATCAAAG
>Ga0172381_10005116_pt1 | contig 13378 bp, 14 predicted proteins | sample Leawel6488metaG_FD_119754 | JGI IMG/M metagenome (GOLD analysis project Ga0172381, IMG submission 119754) | Leachate microbial communities from a municipal landfill in Southern Ontario, Canada - Leachate well 64-88 metaG | ecosystem: Engineered > Solid waste > Landfill > Unclassified | place... | reverse complement strand
CCTCCTATTTTTATTAAATCAAATTTGTCAGCAAATTCTTCGGCTAATTTATCTCCTTTATAGAATGGTCTTCTTCCGTTAAAAACTTCGATGCCATCTATAATATCCAAGTATTGCTCCAAAGAATCATTAAATCCTTCAAATTCATGGAAAGGATGGGGGACAAATACAAGTCCTCCTTGCTTTTTTATTTCTTCCATTATCCACCTTGGACTCTTACCCTCGCCATCTATTTTTTCTTTCATAAAAAGCCCTAAAACGTCTCCTTGAGAGCTTTTTATTTCTTCTCCGAGTACAAACTCAAAGCTGCATTTTTTACCCCAAAAAATAGCTTCTTCCCAAGCATCAGTGCTTTCATGATCAGTAATAGCCACTCCGTCTATCTTTTGTTTTTTCCCTTGCTTTATTATGCTTTCAATAGAAGACGTGCCATCTTCTGAAAAAAAGGTATGACAATGTAGATCAATTCTCATGTTGTCTTGATTATAAATACATAGCCAATAATGTCAAATTATTTTTAAAATTTTTAATAATTTTGTCAATTTGTATTTTTTTTAAAAACTATGATAATATATTTTTAGCATCTTGAAGGTTTTTAAAATGAGTATCCAAACAACACTTAATGGTGAACTGATTATTCCTCACGACGGAGAAGAAAGAATTATTCCAATTGTTCAGCAAACATTAAATTGTTTTGACTCCTCAGGGGATACGAGACTTTGCATTTGACGCAAAGTCTTTTTTATTTTCTAATTGACAAAAATAAAATAAATAGATATAATACATTTAGATCATGGCAAGATATGGACGTAGGAGCGAAGAAGCTCCCAAAGACTTCAGGGCAACCCTTATTCCATACCTCTATGTACTCAAATGCATTCGTGGGTTTTGCCCTTTTGGCATAGAGCCGATAAAAACTACTATCATAGGTCCACGCGGGCAAGAGATTGTATTTAAGTCTCACGAAGACCTGATGTATGCTGACCAACAGTATCGTAGTTGGCTCAAAAAACGAGTGGCCTAATTTCAAAAAAAGGCCCTTTTTTTATGCTTGAAAAATTTAATCTTCAAGCATATAGTGAACTTAATGAAAAAACGAATTTTTATTGCTATAAATCTCGGAGAAAAAGTAAAAAATAATTTATCAGAAAACCAGAAAGAAATTGAACAAAAATTCTATTATTCTTTTGATTTTTCACCAATAAAAATGATAAAAAAAGAGAGCTTGCATTGCACGCTTCTTTTTGTTGGAGAAGTTGAAGATTTAGAACTGATAGAAATCTTCAACATAACCGAAAAGGCAGTTGAAAAATTAGAAAATTTTGATTTATTAATCAATAACATTGATTATGGTCCGAACAAAGGAAACCCTAAAATGGTCTGGGCTAACCTAGAAAAAACAAAAGAACTGATGCAGCTCCAAACAAATATAGAGAGGGCTATATTGAATAATGGATATAATGCTGAAATTGATAAAAAATATACACCTCATATTACATTAGGAAGAATAACGCAATGGCAATTCAAAAAGATAAACCCAGAAGAAATTCCTACTATTGAAAAAGATCTTGGTTTAGGAATTTCAATAAAATCAATTGAAATAATGGAAAGCTTTCTTAAAAAAGGAGGGGCAGAATACTGTGTTTTGAAATCATTCCCCTTAGAAAAAGACAATTAACAGAATAATCTATTTATTAATTAAAATCATCAAAAAACAATATGAAGTATTTTATTGGTATCGGTGGAATCGGAATTTCAGCTTTAGCTAAATTTTACTTAAGCAGAGGCGAAGAAATTGCTGGCTCTGATGCTTGCGATTCGGAATTATTAGACACACTAAGGAGCAGTGGAGCCAAGATTTTTATTGGCCAAAAAGCAGAAAATATTTCCAATAATTGCACCGAAATCATTCATACCCCTGCCGCCAAAGACGATAATCCCGAAATAATAGAAGCAAAAAAAAGGGGATTAAGAATATTATCCTATCCTGAAGCCCTAGGAGAATTATCAAAAAATTATTATACTATTGCGATTTCTGGTACACACGGTAAAAGCACCACTACTTCAATGCTAGGACTGGCTTTGATTGAGGCAGGTCTTGATCCAACAATAATTGTCGGTACAAAGCTCAAAGAGTTTAACAATACTAATTTTAGGGCAGGCAAGTCAAAATATCTCGTTATAGAAGCTTGCGAACATGAAGCATCATTTTTAAATTATTATCCTCAAATTGCAATCATCACCAACATAGAAGAAGATCATTTAGATTACTACAAAACACTAGAAAATATTCAAAAAGCATTTGAAGAATTTGTTTCTCATATTCCCGAGGACGGATATTTAGTAAAAGAAGAGAGGATAGGATTAGAATCAAAAGGAACAAATATCAGCTACTCAATTACTGACGAAGAAATGGCAAAAATAAAACCGGTGATGCAATTACCAGGAGAGCATAATCTTTTAAATGCTTTAGCAGTATATAAAACAGCACAAATTTTAGGAGCAAAAGAAGAAGATATTTTAAGATCACTCTCAAAATACCAAGGATCATGGAGAAGATTTGATATTTCAAATATCGGGAAACTTATATTCATAGATGACTACGCTCATCATCCAACCGAAATAGAGGCAACTTTAAAATCTGCCCGAGAAAAATATCCGGATAAAAAGATATGCTGTGTTTACGAGCCTCATCAATATCAAAGAACTCAATTTTTGTTTAACGGATTTATTTCTACTTTTCAGAACAATTTAAAAAACAAAAATCTAGATCAACTTTTCTTGATAGATGTATATGATGTTGTCGGTCGCGAAGGAAACGAAGAAATCAAGAAAAACTACAATTCAAAGATATTGGCCGAAAAAATACAAAATCAAAATTGTTTATACTTAGAAGACAAACGAGAGATAAAAAAAGTTATCAATAATTATGATGTAGTTATTATGATGGGTGCAGGAACAATCTATAATATTAGTCAACAATTAAAATTAGAATTAACTGGCAATTGCCCCTCCATCTAATTAATTACCAGTCTCTGCTGGCTAGGAGGTCGGTTCTCCCTGAGGGAGGCCGCTAGCCTCTCGCATCTCATCATCACTAATTCCTAATTACTAGATATCATTATAATCATTTACCATTTTGCGATTTTGTTTTATAATGGATTAAATTAAATTTATAAACTAATCAAAAAATTGTGAAAAAAATACTTATCATTGAAGATGAAAAAATCCTGTTTGAAATGTATAAATTCAAATTTACGAAAGCTGGATTCAAAGTTTTTAATAGTATTGACGTTGAGGGTGGGTTAAAAATTGCAGAGGAAGAACATCCCGATTTAGTAATTTTAGATATGCTTTTACCAAAAGAAAGTGGTATTAATTTTCTAGAAAAGAGGAAAAATATCAAAGATATTGCTGATATACCAGTAGTTGTATTGTCAAATTTTGACGATGCAGAAACAAAAAACAAAGCCTTTGCCCTAGGAGCAGTTAATTACTTAATTAAGTCAAATTTTAATCCGGCCGAAATTCTTGACCAACTCAAAGACATTCTTAAATAAAAAGGATAGCCATTTAATGGCTATTTTGTTTTCTTTTTTAACACAAAATGAAACACTTCTATTTTAACCTTACTTTTATTTTTATTCTTGTTGGATTAATTTTTTTAACCTGTTTATTCAACAAACAGGAGCATTTTCATAAGGAAGAAATTAGCAATAATTTACTAACCTTTTTACATAGCGATAATTCAATGTTTCCAATAAAAAAACGTCTTCAAGAAAAGATTTATCCCGAGCTTTCCGCCGCATTAGTTGTTTCAATTGACGGCAAAACCAGAACTCTCTTTGAAAAAGATTCTATGGGTTCGCATCCAATGGCTTCCATTACAAAGCTTATGACAGCAGTTATTGCAATAGATAATTTCAGTCTAAAGGATAATATTGAAATAGATGATCAGGTAATTAAGACTGAGGGTGACGGCAAAAAACTTAGAGCAGGAGAAATATATACTATCAAAAATCTTCTTTATATTATGCTTACCGAATCAAACAACGAAGCCGCCGAAGCCTTTGCCAAAAAATTAGGCCGAGATGAATTCATTAAAAAAATGAATCAGAAGGCAGCTTTTTTAAAAATGGCTAATACGCAATATCTAAACCCAACAGGATTAGATATTAATGGACAAGAAGAAACAAATAGAACTTCCCCCAATGATATTAAAAATTTGGTTATAGAGATTACAAAAAAATATCCTTTAATCCAAGAAATATTATCTCAGCCAGAATACAATATATACAATGAAGCAGGCGAGGTTCGTAATGTTAAGAGTACAAACATATTACTATCCGAAAGCAAGGACTTTCTTTGGGGTAAAACAGGCTTCACCGACAAAGCAAAAGACTGTTTGGTGGTAATATCAAGACCACCCAATTTTTCTTTTTTTGAAAAAAAATATATAATTAATATAATCATAGGAGCAGAAGATCGCTTCAAAGAAGCAAGAGGATTTAAAGCTTGGATTACTAATCAATTTATCTGGTAATTTTATGGAATTTATAATTTTTAGCGTTATCAAAATACTAATCTTAACTGTCGCATCATCAATTACAGGTTTTATACTAGCTCATTACTTGATTCCATTCCTCGTTAAAATAAAATTTTGGAAAAAGAAACCAAGAGAAAAAACAATTGACGGATCAGAAGCAACTGTTTTTTTGAGTATGCATAGCGAAAAAGAAACGACTGTACCTAGAGGAGGTGGACTAGTTATCTGGTTGAGTGTTGCAATAGTTTTGATAGTAACAGCTATAGTAAGTTCAATATCCGATGTTTGGTGGATAAAAAATCTCAACTTTTTTTCCAGAGAACAAACTTGGATTCCATTATTTGCATTGTTTTCTGCATCTATTTTAGGTTTACTTGATGATATTTCAGTGGTTTATGGAAAGGGAAAATACATTGGAGGGGGACTAACTTTCAAAATGAGAATGCTTTTTGTAATATTAATCGGCCTCATTGGAGGATCTTGGCTTTATTTCAAGTTAGGATATTCATCAATCAGCATTCCTTTAATCTTTAATTTCCCAACTGGCATAGAAATTCCATTAGGACTATTCTATATCGCACTATTTGTGATAGTTGGATTAGCATCATGGGCAAGCGGAGTTGTAGATGGTATTGATGGACTCGCTGGCGGCACGTTTAGTTCCATTTTTGCAGCATTCGCATTTATTGCTTTAACTCAAGGACAATACGACTTAGCAGCTTTTTGTATGCTTATCTTTGGAGCGCTATTCAGTTTTCTTTGGTTCAACATTCCACCTGCCAAATTTTATATGGGAGAAACAGGAGCACTGGGGCTAACGATGACAATGACAGTCGTTGCCTTTCTTACAGATTCTATCGCTGTCTTACCGATAATTGGTGGAATATTAGTTATTGAAACTGGATCAGTGATAATTCAATTACTATCAAAGAAATTTCGTAAGAAAAAAATCTGGCTATCAACCCCGATTCATCATCACTTAGAAGCTATTGGTTGGAAGCCATATCAAATAACAATGAGGTTTTGGTTTATAAGTGTAATCCTCGCTATGCTAGGAGTAGCAATAAAACTAATGTCCCAGTATTAATATGAAAGTAGAGAAAAAATCAACATCCGAATTAAGAAAAAAATATCCAGAATTTTGTTACGAATCATTTGATTACAAAGAAGATTCAGGAAAACTAAAAATTTCTTTTGTTTTTACTGCGGGAGAAATTATTTTTAAGCCAAAAGTAACTATTGAAAATCTAGATTTAGATAACTTTTTTGATATAGACGAAAGAGTTATTAATAATCTAGTTTTTAATTTGGGAATAATAGAACTTTTTAGTTATTGGAAAGCTTTTTGCTCCCCCAAAATAGTTATTAAGGCTGGATACTTGGATAAATGGCAAATAAACTGGTGGAAAGATTTATTAATGAATGGAATGGGGCAGTACTTTTTTGAAAATAAAATAGATTTCACTAAAAGCAGCTTTATAGAAATAATCTGCGAATCAAAAAAATCAGAATATCCAACTTCAAAATTAATAACAAGCGAAGATATTTTACTTCCCATCGGCGGAGGAAAAGATTCAGCCGTCTCATTAGAAATAACTAAAAAAATAGGCAAAAAAGTAACCTGCCTAGTCTTAAATCCCACCAAAAATGCAACCAAAATGATAAAAGTCGGTGGGCTTGGAAATGAAATTATCTGCAAAAGAAAGATAGAAGAAAAGCTTTTGGAATTAAACAGAGAAGGGTATCTCAATGGACACACTCCCTTTGTTGGCTATTTATCATTTCTTTCAACTCTTTGCGCAGTTCTTTTCAATAAGAAATATGTAATTCTTTCAAACGAAAAAAGTTCCAATGAAGGCAATACCATTTTTAAAGAAAAAGAAATAAATCATCAATACTCCAAAACATTTGACTTTGAAAAGAAGTTCCGTGCTTATGCACAAAAATATTTTTCCCCAGACTTGGAATATTTTAGTCTCCTGCGCCCACTCTACGAAATTCAGATTGCTAGAATGTTTTCCAAAAATCCTCAATACTTCAATGTATTTTTAAGTTGTAACGAATCACAAAAAACATACTCAGGAACAAGAGAAAAGCTAGGGGATTGGTGTGGCTCTTGTTCAAAATGTCTTTTTGTTTATATTATTCTTTCTCCTTTTTTAAAAAAACAAGAACTCCTTTCTATCTTCAATAAGGATTTATTTGAAGACAAAGAACTAATAAAAATTCTTCAAGAACTGACTGACGAGAAAAAAGTTAAGCCGTTAGAATGTGTTGGCACTAGAAATGAATCAATAGTCGGGCTTTATCTGAGCTGGAAAATAAATAACGCCTTAGGCAAAAAACAGCCAGAGTTATTGGTATATTTTGAGAAGAAAATAATGCCGAACTATAAGAATCTAGAAAACGAAGTAGAAAAAATTCTTAACAATTGGGATAAAAATAATTTTGTTCCAGAAGCATGGAAGAAATATTTTGAAATCCAAAAATAAAACTAAGCTAATGGACAGACAAAATTCATTCACTTTAATTGAATTACTTGTTGTTATCGCAATCGTTGGCATTTTAGCGGGCGTAATTAGTGTGTATATGTCGGGCGCAACCGATAGTGCCAATCTTGCCAAAGCAAAAGTTTTTGCTAATTCTATGCGCGATTCAATGGGACAGAGTATTATCAGTGAATGGAACTTTGATGAGTTAACTACGGCGACCAATGGAGCTTCTATTAGAGATTCATGGGGTGGAAATACCGCAACATTGGCTTCAAATGATAGCAACGACAAACTCAAAACAGAAAGCGAATGTGTTTATGGAAAATGTCTGATTTTTGATGGTAGTGGAGATAATATTAATTGTGGAACATATACTAGCCTCAGTCCTGCTGATAAAAATTTAACATTTTCCCTTTGGGTAAATCCGACCGAAATAAAATCAAATATTTGGTATAACCTTATTAGTAAAGGATGGTCAAGTAATGGAGCCTATTTGGTTACAACTTACAATAACGACACAAGGTTTTATATGAAAAATAGTGACGGAACCTCATACACTGTCTCCTATGCCAATTCCTTTTATGCCGGAAAATGGCATTACATAGTTGCATCATATGATGACTCCACCAAAGTCCTCAGAGTGTATGTAAATGGCAAAAAGGCAGCATCAAATACGACCGCCAGCGGAACTCTAATGAGCTTCTCATCCAATATTGTATTAGGAAATAATTTCGTCGGTTATATGGATGAAGTCCGTTTTTACAATTCGGTTTTATCAATATCGCAGGTCAACCAGCAATATTATGCTGGACTTCAAAAACTTTTAGCTTCCAATCAAATTACCAAACAAGAATACACCCAAAAGCTTGCGGATTTAAATAACTACTGCATTGCTCAAAATTCATTATGAAGATATCTCAACTAAAAAATAAAAAAGTAGTAATTCTCGGATTAGGAGTAGAAGGGCTAGACACCTATTCTTTTTTGCGCAAAAATTTCCCTACAGAAAAATTTATCTTAGCCGATAAAAGAAATCTGTCATCTTTTGACCGTAAAACTCAGAACACTTTCAAAAAAGATAAATATATTGAATTTATTTTAGGAGAAGACTATCTATCAAAAATAAAAGATGCAGAAGTTGTTATCAAAACATCGGGCATTGTTTTATCATCAATCAAAAAATATTTAAGCAAGTCAGCTGTTGTTACTAGTCAAATAGAATTATTTTTTGACAATTGCAATGCAAAAATTATTGGAATTACTGGAACAAAAGGGAAGAGCACAACATCAACGCTTACTTATTCGCTATTAAAAGCAGCGAAAATAAAAACATATTTATTGGGCAATATTGGCACAGCCCCATTATCCTTTCTCTCAAAGATAAACAAGTCAGATGTAATTATCCTTGAATTATCCGCCCATCAGCTTCAAAACCTCCAAAAAAGCCCTCATATTGCAGTATTTTTAAACATCTATCCTGAGCATCTAGATTATTACAAGAATTTCAAAGAATATTTTAATGCTAAGGCTAATATTGCATTACATCAAAAAAAGAACGACTATTTTATTTTTAATTCCAACATCAAAGAATTAAAAAACTTAGCCGATAAAGTTGTTTCCAAAAAAATTCCGATCAGTCCAGATAAATTTCAAGATATTATTAAGCAGTCAAATATTAAAAACATTACTCATCAAGATAATATCAGTGCCATTTTGGAAATCGCAAAAATATTAAAGATATCAGATAAGACAATTATAAAAACGTTTAACAATTTTAAAGCTCCTAGTCATCGTTTGGAATATATTGGGGAATTTAATAATATCAAATTTTACGATGATTCTATTGCTACGATTCCCGAGGCAGTAATTTTTGCCTTAGACACCTTGGGAGAAAATGTAGAAACGTTGATTGCTGGAGGATTGAACCGAGGAATCAAATTCAATAAAATTGCTAAAAGAATAGTAAATAGTAATATCAAAAATCTTGTTCTGTTTCCCGATTCTGGAATAGAAATCAAGAAAGAAATTGAAAAGCTTAATAAAAATAACAATATTTTGTTTTACGAAACCGAAAGTATGAAGGATGCCATATCCTTTGCATTCAAAAAAACATCCAAAAACAAAATCTGTCTTTTATCTCCCGCATCTCCCAGTTTTAATTTATTCAAGGACTATAAAGATCGTGGCAATACCTACCAAAAATTTATAAAATCATACCGCGCCTCGCCGTAGCCCAAAGGGCGAAGGCGGGCTGTGTCAAAATATTTAATAAGTTACTATTTTCTCTCAGATAAAAATCTGATAAAATATTATCAATGAATAATATCTCCAAAAATTCTTTTACCTTAATAGAATTATTAGTCGTCATTGCTATAATTGGAATTTTGGCTGGAGTGATTATTGTTTCTATGGCGGGAGCAACCGATAGTGCCAATCTTGCCAAAGTCAAAGTATTTGCTATTTCAATGCGAGACAGTATGGGGCAAAACATAATTTCAGAATGGAAATTTGATGGCAACGCAAATGATACTTGGAGCAACAACAATGGCACTTGGGCTGGCCCTTCGGGAACAAACACAACTGCTAATTACCGACCAGAATCCGAATGTGTTTTTGGGCAATGCCTCAATTTTGACGGTACTGACGACGGAGTTAATTGTGGCAATGCCGATGTCTTTAATTTTGGAGCTAATGATTTTTCTATAAGTGTTTTTGTAAAAGCCAGCGTTTTAAATAATGATAATAGAATATTAACAAAATGGACAAATGGTAATAGTGGTTGGGGGCTTGATATTTACAACACAGGAGGATTTGTTGATCTTGTCTTCAATGACGGAACTAACTCCTCAAGGGTTAGAAGTACATCAATTATAACTGCAGGCAAATGGTATCATATCGCTGTTACAAGATCGGGTACTGATGCTAAGATATATGTTAACGGAAACGAAACATCTTATGCAGTAAAAAATAGTGTACCTGCAACTATTACAGCCAACACCAATAATTTATTTATCGGTAGAGACACTTCCACATCATGGTTTTTAAACGGAGCAATAGACGATCTACGAATATATTCCACCGCTCTTTCGTTATCACAAGTAAAAAACATTTATACTGCTGGACTTAAAAGCCTGCTTGCCAAAACAAAATAATCAAAATGGAAACCAAAAATCATCCTAATATAATATTACTAGTTATTATCTTCTTCCTATTTTTAATAGGCATTTTGGTTTTATCAACCGCTTCAGCTCCTTACTCAATATCAAGAAATCTCTCAGCCGACTTTTTGATAACACACCAGCTTCTCTATGGAATACTTCCAGGATTAATACTCGGAATAATCGCCTACAAGATTAATATGAACTTCATCAAGAAAAATAGTTTTATTATTTTTGTTTTTGCATATATTGGGATGTGGCTAGTTTTTATTCCAGGATTAAGTATGACAGAATATGGCGCAACCAGATGGTTAAAATTAGGACCATTAGGAGGCTTCCAGCCATCCGAAGCATTAAAACTAGCAACAATTCTTTATGCCTCCGCCTTAATGTCTGCCAAGAAAACAAGTAAAGAAAAATTACAAAGTATTTTTATTTTGCTCGGAGCGGTAGCCTTGGTGCTTCTCTGTCAATCAAACTTAAGTACAATGATTATTATTTGCACATTGGGTATGATAATATTTTTTGTTTCTGGCACCCCGTTAAAATATACTATCGGAATCTGCTCGCTAGCCGCCACTGCATTTTTTTGCTTTATGGTTTTAAGCCCATATAGAATGGAACGATGGAGAACATTCTTAAATCCAGAGCTAGATCCATTGGATAAAGGATATCACATCAAGCAAGCTTTAATCTCAATTGGTTCTGGAGGAGTTGTCGGGGCAGGATTAGGACTAAGTGAACAAAAATTTGGTTTTGTTCCAGAGTCAATCTCAGACTCTATTTTTACGATTTATGCCGCCGAAACCGGATATGTCGGCTCAATAGTTCTGATCGGGCTATTCGCCGCATTTACTTATATGGCGTTCCGAATCGCCCGAAAACATCATGACAATTTTTGCAAATATGTTGCCGTTGGAATCGGAGCATGGATCAGTCTCCAAGCCTTTATAAATATCAGTGCCATGACCGGTCTTTTACCGCTTAGCGGAACTCCATTACCATTTTTAACTTACGGAAGCTCACATATCATATTTGAGCTTATTGCCTGCGGATTATTATTAAATATTTCTAAAGGAGTAAAAGCATAAATATATGCATAGTAAATCATCCTTCACTTTAATAGAATTACTAGTTGTCATTGCCATTGTCGGTATTTTGGCTGGGATAATTATTGTCTCTATGACGAATGCAACCAACCAAGCTACTCTTGCCAAAGCCAAGGTCTTTGCTGTTTCTATGCGTGATTCTATGAGTCAAAACACCATTAGTGAGTGGAACTTTAATAATATTACTGATTTTAATTCGTCAACAAAAGTAGTTGGAACAGCTTCTGGAAATATTGCCGATTCATGGGGAATAAATAATGGAACAGCTTCGGGAGGACCAATCCTTATGGACGAAAGCGACTGCATTTTCGGAAAATGTTTACAATTTGACGGAGTAGATAGCTATATTTCTATTCCCGACGACGTTTCCACACAACCAGCCTCAATAACAATTAGTTCATGGATAAAAGGCAATTCAGGTAGTGGTGCTAATATCAAAATACTTTCCAAAAGAAATAACCTTACTTTTTATTTTCTAGGGCTTTCATCCAAAAAACCTTATTTAGGTATTGGTAATGGAACAAATAATGACGGTTTGATATGGGCAAATGAAATTGATAATACTTCGTGGCATTTTTTAGTAGCATCTTTTGACGGAACATCAAAATTAACCAAATTATATGTTGACAGTCAGAGCATATCAAAAACAATTTTATATAATATTGGAGATCTTTCATCAAGACCAGTAGTAATTGGAGGTGAAAACCCAGCTGGAACAATTTATAACAATTTTTATCAAGGCTATATTGATGATGTCCGTATTTATAATTCAGCTATTTCTTCGGCGGAAATCAAGCAGCAATATTATGCTGGACTTCAAGAATTACTGACAAACAAAGAAATCACGCAGGATGAATACAATCAAAAAATTACAGGTTTAGAATTTAATACTTCGCAAAAGTAATATGCATAGTAGACCGTCTTTCACTTTAATAGAATTGTTAGTTGTCATTGCCATTGTCGGTATTTTGGCTGGGATAATTATCGTCTCTATGGCAGGGGCAACCAACCAAGCCACCTTTGCCAAGGCCAAAGTATTTGCGAACTCAATGCGTGACTCAATGGCACAATCAATAGTTTCGGAATGGAAATTTGATGGCAATGCAAATGATACTTGGGGAAGCAATAATGGCACATGGACAGGCCCTTCGGGAGCAAACACAACTGCCAACTACCGACCAGAATCCGAATGCGTTTTTGGACAATGTCTTAACCTTGATGGTACCGATGACTATGTTGATTGTGGCAATAATGATTCGCTTAGTCCAACTAATTCAATAACAGTTTCAGGATGGGTAAAAAGTACCACGCCCAAAAGTGGATTAGGAGTAATTACCAAAGGACCAGCCACAGGTGATTATGATTATATGCTTTATTTATCAACTAGTACGTTCACTTTTTATCTGAAGGACACCACGGGAGCGAATAGAGCAGCAAAAACTACTACTATAGTTTGGGCAGATGGACAATGGCATTATTTTGCTGGGTCGTTTAACAACGGCACAATCTATCTTTATGTAGACGGACAACTCAGAGAGACAAGCAGCACTACTTTAATAAATATTAGAAACTCTACTAATTCGTTGCTTATTGGAAAAGGTTGGGGACAGATTCTTGCTGGATCAATAGACGAGGTCCGTATTTATAACTCAGCCATTTCAACTGCCCAGATAAGACAAAACTATCTTGCTGGATTAAATAGTTTGGTAGCCAAGAATCAAATCACAAAAAAAGAATATAACCAAAAAATGTCAACACTGGAAAATTATTGTATCTTGAAGTAATGTCAAATTATATGAAAATAGTTTTAACTGGTGGAGGAACAGGGGGACATATATTTCCACTTATTTCTATCGCTAGGGAAATAAAAGATATTCAAGCAAAATCAGAAATATTTTACATCGGCCCCAAAGACCCATTCGCAAAAGACGCTTTCAGTAAAGAAAATATTCCTGTGAAAATTATATCTTCTGGAAAGATTAGGAGATATTTTAGTTTTGGTGCAATATGTCAAAATATTATAGACGTATTTATTAAAATCCCTTTTGGTTTTTTGGAATCCTTAATATATCT
>Ga0172381_10005115_pt1 | contig 13379 bp, 16 predicted proteins | sample Leawel6488metaG_FD_119754 | JGI IMG/M metagenome (GOLD analysis project Ga0172381, IMG submission 119754) | Leachate microbial communities from a municipal landfill in Southern Ontario, Canada - Leachate well 64-88 metaG | ecosystem: Engineered > Solid waste > Landfill > Unclassified | place... | reverse complement strand
TATTTTGTTTGCTCTATTGGTGAGGCTTCACCAGATACTATTCGTCAATACATCCTCACACAGGGTTAGCGTTTGTCGCTTACATCCCATTGGCTGAAGACCAATGGGTTTTACGCTCCGTTGTATAAAATTCCTCCAATAAGGGTGTTTGCGAATAAGTTTCATCAGGTTTTCTACAGCTAATTCCGGTGTTCTCTTACCATCACATGGGCCCAGCAAGGCAGTATATAGAGCTATCCCAACCTTTTGCCGATAACGGATCTTCCGTTCTTCCATCTTAGTCATTGGAATTCCGTGTTTGATCTTATATTCAAAAGAATCTTTCCCCTTCAATAGAAAATCTTCTGCTACCGCCTCAACTCCACGTCGGCGGATCTGATCAATTAAGAGCTGTTCAATCATTTTAAATATCTCTCTATCGTGTTAACAATATTAGTAGATGCCATTCCATTGCCATGAATCTGAATAAATCTGTTTTTTATCGGATGAAATAAGGGGCCCTTGACAACATCATCATAGGTTGTGGCCTTAATACCGATCCATTCACTAAATCCCCGAAGGATCTTTGCAGGCTTACCCATCCAATAGGATTCCCGGATTAATCCACCACTATCGGTATAAACCCCTTTGCAATGGTCCAGTAACCATAACATTTCCAGGTATGATACTGGTTGGATGTACTGTATATTATCGTATTGTGGCAAGTCAAAATTATTCTTTATCCTAGGGTGCAATGGCCAAACAGATGGGGTTTTGAGACTATTGATCCCATCGAGGATATCCAGGAGAAATTGTTCTGTCAGATTAGCCCGGTGCATGGTAAGAAGGTTGAATCGTTTTGGTAGATTAACCTCTGGCTTTCTTCTTTTTGGAAAAAACATCATCAAAGCATCAAGCATCAGATCACATCCCATGATAGCCAATTGATTTGGGGCAACATATCCCTGCCTGGCATCTGGAACAAACAGGAAAGTCGAATAAGAATCAACCATGATCCTGTTTTCTTCTTCTGGCTGACTATAGTCTCCACTTCTGACCAGAGCTTCGATATGAGCTACCGGAATATTTGAGATAAGCCCAGCCTTTACCCCAATAACAGACGAATCAGTATCGCCAAATACAACTATTAATTTTGTTTTAGGGTCCAGCTGTGATTGGATCTTCCCGGGTAATTCTTCAAATCTTTTGATGCGAGATGATAAAGGGTTAAAGGGTATCCTAGTAACACTTTTAATGTCGATCCCAAAATCTTTGTAGAAGGCTCCCTGTAAGGTATAATCATAATGCTGGCAAGTATCAATCAGCTGAAATGGGATAGCTCTATTATTGAGTTCCTTGATTAATGGAGCCAGCTTAACTATCTGTGGTCTTGTCCCAAAGATTATCGTAATCATAACATATCTTTTAGCTGGCTTATTAACTCCTTACATGACAATTCACCAACTCCCTGCTGGCCTTCCCATCTCCCCTGAAGGTAGATGATCGTGGCTAATCCCTCAAATTCAGGGTGATCAATTAGTTCTCTCCTGCTCTGCATTCTGGATGCAATCGGCACTTTCAGGAATCTGATTCCCTGGTGCCACTTCTTCACTTTCTTCATATTTTGCTACCCAATTTGTAATTTTATCGACAACATATTCCAATAGATAGGTATAAGCCTCAACTGATTCTAGAGATAAAGACATACCACATTCTTCTAATATGAAATGAACAGCATGGAAAGATTCATGTGCTACTGTTCCCGGGGTTAAAGTATTAAAGTGAATTAAGACAAGGCCATACCCATTTCTAAATATTGTTGCTCGCCCGGTACGATTGGAAGCATGGTTGCCAAATATCAGCTCATCCGGTAGAAACTTTTTTAGTGTTTTGGCAAGAGCGTCTTCATCTTGCCTAGACACAAGAATTAGATAGGGATATATCTCAAGCTTAATAAAGAAATAATCTTTATGCATCTTTCACCTCCATCCTGATTTTATATTTCCCACCTCTTTTAAAATCGCTACCGGATAACTTGATACGGTCACCAAATAGGCTCCTGAAGTATGAATACCCGCCCCTTCGATAGTGACAAATGAATATTATTTCAATGATTTTCATGTTAATATTTTACCTTTTGTTAATAATCAGTCTTCTGGCATATTGATTCGTTAGCATGATAATATTACCTTTGAAAGTGTTTCCATTGTCTTTGTCTTTGTCTTTGATTGGTAGTTAGAGCTTGGTTCATTGTAGCCAAGCTCTATTTTTTTAACTACTTAATTCATTAGGATCCCCGATCGGTTTTTTGGGATCAATAACCTCATTTATCTGCACACGCTTTCCGCATTTCAGGCAAGTATAAAAAGTAGCCTTTATGTTGAGTTTTGGTTTTGAAATCTCATCGACCTTTAAGAGCTTACCCTGAAGACAAAGTGGACATCTCATTTTAGTAGATTTTTAATATATCGCCGTAGATGTTCATTCAGCCCGGCATTATCATAATTTAGAAATAATTTCCCGTTGACATTACGTTGTATCCATAATGGCTCGTGAGGTTCATACACTCCAGCTTTTATTGTCTGGCTTGTTACGAGGGCTTCGTATGGGGCCAAGTTTAGAGTGTTATAATATAGAGACGCAAATAGCATCGGATCGTTTTTAAGGTTGAATCGTTGTATAATACTTGACACATTGGTTTTATTATACCATCTTGGAAGATGTGTCTCGTAATTCCAGGTTGGGAGTCCCTCTTTTTGCAGGGTGATCATGGTTCGTAACCATAAATTTATCCAGGTCTTAGATGGCCGTGTCCGTGGGCTAAAATATGTGCCAGGTTTTGGTACATAATCAATAGCTCTTGTTACCTTGAGATCTTCTTCGGTACATGGTTTAAGTAAGACAATATCATCATACATATATACAAAGTCTTCGTTGATCTGCTTATTATCTGCGATTAACTGGAGCTTTGCAATAGAGTCTTGAGCCTTGGGGTTTCTCCCCCCGTTTACCCGTGCAACTGGAATATGGCCAACTCCTGGAATTCCAGGTCGATCCCCGACTACAAATATTTTATGTTCTCCCTGAAAGAATTTCCGGATACTCATGATGGAATACATCAATTCATCCCACATTACACCCTGCTTAATGTACACATATACAAAGTGAGTCATCGGCTAATTGTTTTAATCCACTCAGCTACCCCATTTCTCCAAGCTATACAGGCAGGACTATCAAACCCCCTTTTATGTGATCCAGAAAAATGTGTTACAAATAGCTTATCGTTTAATAGGTAGTTGAATATCAAATGATACATATTGTTGTTGTCTTGGTAATAAGGCAGTAGTTTATACTTCAATCCATGTTTATAGATCTGCCGTGGGACGTTCCACCCAGTATCCTGAACAATCCTTGCTCCAACTGGAAGTTGATAAATGACAGATTCTTCTTTCGTCTTGACCGTTGTCCAAGCCACCGATACAGTTGTTTTGTTTCCTGGCATGAAGTCAGGCCTAATTGTTCTGAAGGATTTAGCGGTGAACCAAGTAAAATACACCGAGAAAACCTGACAAAACTTAGGAGTAGATATGATATCAACATCACGAAAAAATCTAATCATGAGTTCATCCCAGTCCTTTTGCAGGATAGCGATATCACAATCTGCAATTACCACAAAGTCTGAGTCTTCTGGAATGTGATTAATGATATCATTCAATGCAGCAGCATGAGAGGCACTCGGTGGAGCCTGATGCCTTACATTTCCAAGATGTACCCATCCATCAGCAGGTAAGCTATTTAGCACTTCATTTCCTATTGACCAGTACCGGATGGTGTTTTTATTACTCTTAAGAGACTCTAGATTGTCTTTTAAATGGGTGGCATAAGGCCCAGAGTTAAAGGTTAGGCAGGTAAAAATGTCAATATTCATAAGATTCGTTTTTTGTGGAATAGTAACATCTGATTCATTAAAAGAGTATTTCGATCTTTTTTCTCCCCATCACCTTCTCTTACAATATGTGATGAGGTGGGTTGCTGCCGATAAAGCCATTCGATAACAGGGTTGTAACAAAACACATTTCCAAACCTTTCGTATGCCCGGAGCCATAGATCCCAATAGGAATGATTGCCCCAATGAAGATCGAAAGGCTTGAGTCGATCCAGGATAGACCTATGCATGGTTGCGCAATCATTTACAAAGTTCCCTTTTAGGTGTTTCTTGATATCATATTGGTGGAACAACCTTTTCTTCTTCGGGTTCAAATTTTCATCCACTATCAGAAAATCAGAGTAGCAAACCAGTTTCTTATGTTTGAGACAGCACTTGACCTCATCAATCATTTTTGTTGGCATAGCGATATCATTACCCGAAGCGTATGCAAACCAATCGCCAGTAATAAATTGTAGGGAATAGTTCAGCTGTTCGTATATTCCAGGTATTGGACTTGCGGAAAAAGTTAACCCAAAATCCTTTGCAATGCCTTCAGATACATCACCTTGGATGCTACTTATGATCAGTTGCATCTTGACATCCTTCTGGTTTAGGTAACTTTTAATCGCTTGAGTGAGTAAATCTGGATCTTCGTTCATTGTATTAATAATCACACTCACGCTAGGGATATCATGAACGACCTTAACTGGTTGTGCTATTGGTTTTGACCTTCTTTTAGTTGGTAACTCAAGCCAATTTGTTCCAATATCAACGTACTCTTTTGTCTGTTTAGCCACTTCCGGAAAGCTTTTACCAATACGATTCTTCTCAGTGAGGATTTTTTGGATCATATCCTTCTCGCTCAAAAAATGTATTGCATTAGGTGTGTTCCCATTCCAAATACAGCGTCTTCCCATCATACCCATCTCTACGATGGTATTACTTAGTCCATCATGCGGAGTTGGTCTTACAGCGATAAAACATTGCTTATAAATCTCACGAACCTCCAGCCTAGAGTGCTTATGAAAGTTTGATACCAGGACTTTATTTTCCGGGAAAGCCTCTTGAATAGCAGTAAGATATTCTGCTCCATAAAATACAGAAGATCCTGTTTTGGTTTCCGGGATATACATATAAATGCAGTCACCTAGGGGCTCTGGCGTAAAGATCCGGTAATCAATTGGAGTAATTGGAATTTCCCGGAATGGAATATTGAGCTGGCTGAGATCTTTTGCGATAAAATTAGAGATGGCAACATGATGAAAGTCTCTTCTTCGGAGTTCGTTTATCAGCCCTTGATTGACATTTTTAATGTCACCACCAGTCCAAATAAGGATTGCGGGTCCACGGTGCCTAAGCAGAACGTTGTAGTGGTTCTTGTAGATACCAAAAAACACTGCTGGTGCTTTTATGTCATGATATAACGAAAGATCCCATTTCTTTAGAAAATCTTTTTCAAAATTCTTGACACCTACAAAGGCTTGCTGTATTCGCATCGTTGTTTTTCTTTGGTTCTTGTTTTTTTCCAATCGGCTGCAATCTCAGGATTGAATGTGGCTACATAAACACTTTTTTTATAAATATCCAGAATAGTAAATCCCGGTTTAAAGATCTGTTTACGTCTCATCCTCTCGATCTGATTAGTCGATAGGATCATAAACCCTTTCTGTCCTTCTATAATATATCTCGTTTTCCTGTCTGTCTTAGTCATTTGATTAGCAACCTCGATAGCGTGTTTTAGCCTTCGATCCCTTCTTTTTGCCTGGGCCAACTCACGTTTACCTCGTAGCCATTCACGTAAAATCTGATACATTACATTCGCTTTAGATAGTTCTATTTCTTTTCATCCAGTTTGTCCATGATCTTAAATACGGTACTCATTACATTATAGGCACACTTTACTCCATTGAATTCAATCGGGTATTCGTGTTTGATATACCCGATAAACATTCTAAGTTCCTGATCTAACAAGTCTGGTCGTGCCCAGTTATCGGGTGTTATACGGACTAGTTCTCCTTTATTAGTAATAAAGGTAGTATGGCGCAGTCTGACATTTGAGATGCTGACTGCATATAACTCGATTACCTTCCCATTTCTGGATTCGAGTGAGGCCATAATTTCATGCTTATTCCCTTCAGCCCAAATGCATTCAAATGATTCCTCGCCTGTAACATAGTGAGCCAATGCAACATCATGTACCATCAATGAAAATAACGATCCTTCGCTTCTTGGGATAGCCCCATTCCTCATGGATGTCATATATTGGCATTGACCCTTAATTGCGCCAACTTCAGGCATAAAAAGCAATTGGTGTCCAGCCATTAAATGGGGCCGATTAAATCGTTTTCGAAGCTCTTCAAGTTGTGTCCTTTTTAGTAGGATCGGCTTCTCGACAAATACCGGAATGCTCATGTCTAAACACATTTGAGCGATAGGCCAATGGTTTTCACTGGTAGTGGTTATAATAACAGCATCGGTATTAATACTTTGCTCCAGGATCTTCCACCATTGGGATTCAATATCCCATTGAGTAACATGGTGCCCTAGATTTGTCAGTATCCGATAATGGTTGGCACCCCACCTGCCGGCTCCGAATTGTATGATATTCATCTTTTTTTATTATAGCATGGCCTCCGTCCGCCTACGCTTAGGAGGTTTTGGTTTTGATTCAATTATTATTGGTACATCCATAGCACTCTCGCTGATCCATACACCTATTGCGGTTGGAACCAAAAGGTCGTCATGTGTACCATCTACCCCGCCCATTGTCCCATCTTGCTTAAATTCGTACTGATCTGCTTCATCTACTATCCTTTTATCGGTGATGATGATCTGATCATCTCTCATGGCTGCATTCAGGGCATTAATTACCATTGGTTTAGTCGCTGAGTTAGTATGGAACCCGTACATGATAGGTGCTCCTTGGCGTATCTTTGCTGGATCGGTTCGTGCATAGATATTAGGATAATAATCCACGATCTCATCGAGCACCGTGAGGAAATGATCCCCCTCACTCGATAACTGTTCCTTCCTAAGAGAGTTGCTTTCCACAACTAGTAACCCCTTGTTATACCAATAGGCCAATTGTGCTCCAGCCCAGGCAAATAGGTCTTGGTCCATGTGGCATTTTAATACAGCCACTGTTACCGGGCATCCACCATCCATAAGCCAGTAGCGGTCTAGGACGATAGCCGTGGAATAGTCTGCAGTATCTGATTTCCCCCCAATATCTAAAATCACAACATAGCGGTTTTTTACTGGTTCGCTTTTATCTGGTGGCGCCCATATCCATAGATCGCCATTAGGGGTCTCGTTAAAATCAAGTTGCTCAAAAGCCTCTTTAAATTTTTGCCCTTGTGCAAATAACTGCCCACGGAATAAAGGAGGCGAACAGTTCCTACTGGCTTTAGTAATATATAGTGGCGAGAAAATACGTCTGCCTGTAGAAGAAAAGCTCTCTTCGGCATCTGACGGGAACTGTCTCCACATCTGAAGGTCAGACAGGTTCTCTGCTGATTTCGTAAAGAGGTACCAGTTTATTCCTTCTAGTGTTGCTCCCCTTTCCCATAAACTCATCAGGTATTCATGATTGGGATGATTCTTAATGAGATCGATAAACTTTTGATGATCACTAATCGGTCTTTGATATATCTCGATCTCCCACCAAGCCACAAATACAGGATCATACCTAGATGTCCCTTTTACGGCTGCTTGCCATTCATTATGAAACAAATTCCCACGTCCATTAGCCGTACTTTCAAGGACAATCATTGAATAAGGAACATCCGGAACAGTTGGCCGGATAGCCTGCATGAGTTCTTGAGCGCTTTTTTTAGTTGTTTCACTCCATCTTCCAACCTCAGAGAGGTGGCACATGGCATAGGAATACGAATGGAACTGATCCGGATTTTCTACTGACCCAACCCCCATGATACAGCCCCTCTCTTTACATATCATGTTCTTGGCAGACCGCTCATAAGGGGATAGGGTGATAGATCCCAGTTTTGACGGATAATATTTAGCAGCACGGCTATACATCCCTCGGATATGTTTGGCAGCATCGTCTAGGTGGGCAATAACCGCCAGATGCCAGTTGGTCTTATGCCTTTGCTGGATCCACATCATATAGATCTCGGTCAGTGTAGATCCTCCCCATTGTCTTGCTTTAGCAACAATAGTCCTGATAGGAATGTTAGCTAACCTCTGCTTCTCAAAGCTCATAAGCAGTTTTCGCTGCGCCCTTCGTAACTTAAATGGAATGATTCGGTAGGTCTTCTTGTCCTCAATCTTGATATTCCTAAAGGCCCAGAATTCAAAGTCATGGTTATACCGATCTTCCTCTAAATTTTTCAGATAGTAAGCCCCATCATACCACCGCTCTTTTTTCCCTTGCCGGATCAGATCAGCAAAATACATCGCAACAGTTTCATATCCTTCAACCAGCTGTACCCATAATGTATCCTTCATTGATATAGGGAGAAAAATTGTCTTGGTGTTATCCAGCCGAAGCGGAAATCTCTTAATTGGTGACCCTAGTCCTATTTCAGGGTCATATTCGGCATATAACTCGTTAATTCGCCGATCATTCTCCGCTATCATTTCTGGAATTGTGATCATGGAATGCTTAGGATAAAACGTATCTCCTCATCCATGATATCACTACTTCTATCTCTGCGTATTCCTTTCTCTTGGAGTGTGAGTTGGATAATTCGCCCTACATAGACTGGGTTATAGCCCATTTCATCTCCTATCTTATTGTAAAAGTAGGACTTAGATAAGGCTTTTGTAATCTCCGGATTCTCACGGTGATGCTCTTTAATCAATTCCGTATAACGCTGAAACATGATCTCTTGCCGAGTGCGTGCCGTGTCCTGTTTGCTGAGTCGCTTCATGTCACAAATATTTATTCATAAAAATAATATTCCGATACTCTAAATCCAAATTTTAATAGACCACATATTACATATTAACAGTTCATTATATATGTTTATCTCACGTATTACTTGAACTTAAGAGCAAGGAGGTTATTTATGAACAACGACGAACAACTAGAGGAAATCCAAGAAGAAGAACTTCAGGAAGAGGAGATTCAAAAGCAGGACGAAGATCAGGACGAAGATCAGGACGAAGATCAGGATGAAGATCAGGATGAAGATCATGATGAAGATCATGATGAAGATCAGGATGAGGATCAGGACGAGGAGAAGCAAGATGATTCTCCAGTGAAGAATGACCCGGTCTTTGATAGATTGAAAGATTTTCGGGAACAGATTGACTCCGATGCAGAAACGCCGGAAGAATTACTGACAGACCTGGAAACGTGGGTACGGAGTAATATTGAGGCGAACAAAAAAGTTGTCGAGGTCCTAACTGAACAACCAGAAATCGGCAATATCATTCGAGATATGTCTAAGGGGGCAACGTTTTCAGAGGCCTTGGCACGTCATGTTGATATTGAGGCGCTAAAACCAGAGGAGGGAGATCCTGACTTTGCTACATGGGAGAAGGCTAAGAAGGAACGGAAAAAGCGACAACGTCAGATGCGTGAATATGAGCTTCAGATCGCCAAAAATCGGGAGGAATCAATCAAAAATATTACGTCATTTCGCTCATCTAAAAAGTTATCTGAGAGCGAGATGAACAAGTTTACTGAGAAACTCCAGGAGACCTTATCCTGTGTTATGGATGGTTCTATCACCCAGGAATTTCTCGATCTGATGTGGAAAGCTCTAAATTTTGAGACCGCCGTGAATGAAGGTCGAATCCAGGGTGAAATCAGGGGACGCAATACCAAGATCGAAGAGATCAAAGGGAAGGATCAGAAGACCGATGGTTTACCGCATTTACAAAGTCAAGGAACAGTTGAGAAGAAGAAAGTTGATGAAGTGGCTAAAAGCATAGTGACATTTCAGAAAAACAGAAGACGATTTGATTAACCTTTAATTATTGAAAATGAGAACAATTATTAAGTATTTTTCCGCCTTGGCCACCTTATCGTTGGCCGTTGTTGGCATACTCACCGTGGCTGGGGTTATTGACCTCAACGCCCTGATGGATATGTTGGGGAATGGGGGAGCTATCTTGGCTGTTGCTGGGTCAGCTGCTGTGATTGCTGAAACCCCTATTGACACTACTAAAACAAGCAGCGCAAGTTCTGAGCTACTGATGAGCGATATCTCTCAGGCTATTACTATTATGCGCCCTGATCTGTATCCTCTCGATACCATGCTTCGCAGGGTCGGGTCCGCCGAAACTATTAAGAGTTGGGAATTCGAATGGTATGAGACCGATTATCGGGGATGGGCTGATACCCTAGCCTCACCGTTTGACACATCTTCAAGCGGGACTTATAATTCTAACAACAAGGTTCATACTCTCACGGTTACCAATATTCATTTCTGGGTAATCAATGATACATTTATGATTCCTGCTTATGATGATACGGAGAATGATGGTCCAATTCAGGGCATTGTGGTTAGCAAGAATAGCTCGACCAATTCCATTGGGGTAGTTATTGTTGGTGGTGGTGATCTTCCTGATATGGCTTCTGGAACCAAGATTATCCGGATGGCTCCGGCCAAGAGTGAACTTGACGCTCAAACGGCTCAATACGGTGTTATGCCTCAGAAAGAATCGAATTACGTTCAGATTCACATGAAGCAGGTTGAGGAAGGAATTTACCAGCGTTACCACAAAAAAGAGGTGAACTGGACGATGAATGACCTCAAAGCTGCTGCTATGGAGGATCACCGAAGAGGCGCTGAGTTTACCTCTATCTTCGGGAAGAAAGGGAAGACCTATGATCCTGAAGTTGAAAACTATAAGTACACCACGAACGGTCTGATTCGGTACATCTCTAAGAGTATTGATTATACTGAAAGTCCTACTAATTCGAATACGGAATTCCTTCGGATTACCAAAAGCATTTTTACTGGTAATGCAGGATCGAAGACTCGTTATGTATTTGGTGGGTCAGAATTTATGGAATGGCTTGCCTCGGTCGATTCAGTTTCCCGCCAGCGTGATGCAGGATCCGTGAAGGAGCAGTTTGGGATTACCTTTGACAGGATCCAGACTAATTACGGAACCCTGATGGTTCTGTATCATCAACTCTTAGACGATTGGGATCCACAGAAAGCTATGGTACTTGATATGAATAACGTCTATCGTAAAGAATTTAAGAACCTCGGCCTTCGTCAGGTTGACCTGATTAAGAGTGGACAGCGACTGACCAATGCAACAGTTATCGAAGAGATCTTTGGATTGGAAATTCGTTATCCGCTGACTCATGCCATTTTAACTCCGGCTTCATCTTAATAAGGCCTTTTGCCTTCTCTTTTAGTTCGCCCTGGGCGGGATAAACTCCGCCCTTGGCGAATTAGAAGATAATCATCGAAATTAAAAGAGAAATTATGCCGATTAAAAAATACGAATCGAACTATGACGAAGAATCCTTGGTCCTACACATTGATGGCAAGGATACTCGCATAGAGTTTAAGGGTGGAGGCCGATATCCATTTAAGCATGGCGGAGTTTATATCACCGAGAACCCGAAAATTCAAAATGCCCTAGAAGCAAGGAGAGACTATGGGCGTAGGTTTAGAGTGGTTGACTCATATATGACCCGTTCAGAACAGGAAAAACAGAACAGGGAGGTCCTGGATGATCTCGCTAAACTCCCGACAAAAAAAGCTGAACCACAAGAACCTATTAGGAAAATGGTAGAATCAAGCATCAAAACCGTGGATGAGGTAAAAAACGCTATTGAAGCAAGAGACTATATCCTCAAGAATTTCCCGGGGACGGTGTTTAAGGAGGTCCAAAGTAAAACTCTGATCTTAGACTTTGCAAAAACGCATAATGTAACATTCCCTAACTGGAAATAATGGAAAGAGAAGAGATCATAACCAAGGTAAAGCTACGCTGTGATGAGCTTGGCCCGTTTGAAACAGGTCAAGTCATTGATCCTGGTGAGATCGACCATCTATTGAATGATGCCGTTAAGAGACTGCTCTTGGTCATTCCTCCTTATGTTCCTACGCCAGAGTCTTTCCTCCCTGATTCAGGAGAGGTTCCAATTCCAGATCCGGAGACAGGAGGAAGCCCTGGTATTGTTTATGGACAGGGAGTTCCTTATGACGAGCATACTGGATATATACCACTACCAAGTGATTTCTTGCGATTGGTAAGCCTTAAGATGACGTGTTGGGAAAGATCTGCTACCAGAACGATTACCGAAATGGATCCTCTTTACACAAGACAGAGAAATCCATACATTCGGGGCAGTCATACTAAACCTGTGGTAGTGCTTCGTTATGAGCCCGGGATCGGGAAAGTATTAGAGTATTATTCAGTTACTAATAATGACCATAGAATCTCAAAGGGCCTTTATATTCCGCTGGTATTACCTGAAGAACTTGAGGATGAACTGATTGATCCGCTTTCCTGGTTAGTAGCTGCAATACTTCTGGACACTAAGGCGGAATATGATGCTGCTAAGGCAGCGAATCAACGGCTTGTCGAATGGATTAACTCGGTTATGCTATGATCGATATCATACAAGGAGAAACTCAGAAACTAACGTTTAATCTTCAGACCGAAACTGGGGAACAAGTAGATCCAGCTAGCTTGAGTCAGATCACGGTTGAGTTTTATCATGAAGGTGGTAGTCGGGTATTGGCGAAATACGCCTATCCTTCATTGGCTGGATATCGTACCGGTGCATTAGACTCTGAAAATAAAACGGTAATATTCTATATCGAAGGTGCTGATACTAGGCTCTTCCCAATGGGAAGGATTATCGGTCGAGTAACCATGAAAATGGTCGATGCCAATTATGTGGATGGGTTTAATATACGAAAAGCTCGTGATGCAATTTTTAATGTTTTATCCTAATGGATGTAGCGAGAATTATTATTCAGAGCGATGATCAGCTGGTTTCCAGTATTAATGTCTTTGGTGGCAGTCAGAATCTTAGGATTATTTTTGAAGATTCTGATGGCCATTTTATTCTAAATATCTCATCCGAGAGTATTCAGGATACTGGTCCTTTGGATAATTATGTCTCAAAATATCTATTTGACGCCAATACCATCCTTGCTGCTAATCTGAACAATAGTCCAATAGCCCTTGAGATACCGGAATCCACATTGATTGGTCGTCTTTCTGGTGGTATTATTCAACCCCTTTCTGCTACCCAGGTTAAGGAGTTACTAAATATATCGGGAGAAGGCTTTGCTAATCCTATGACAGCAACAGCAGATCTTATTGTAGGTGGCCCTCTAGGTGTGGCGAGTAGGTTAGCTAAGGGTAGCGCAAATCAGGTCTTAAAGATGAGCTCTGATGGCAACTCCATTGAATGGGCTACTAATTCTGGTAGTGGCGATGTTTCTGGCCCGGCCTCGAGCACGGATAATGCCATTGCACGGTTTGACGGAGCTACCGGTAAAATCCTGCAGAACAGTGGTGTCCT